>JACCDO010241718.1_pt1 | contig 30573 bp, 14 predicted proteins | sample 7446101 | NCBI WGS metagenome assembly JACCDO01 (sample SAMN15323440, study PRJNA562643) | freshwater metagenome | isolation source: river surface water | place: USA:Blue River Watershed | collected 2017-08-16
AAAACGGGTATAATCCCAGGTAAAATATATGTTTTGTGCTGCATCAACCGCCAACGAGCTGGCGTAAATGGGCACGGATAGCGCCGCGCAGCCTCCTTCCTTCATGCAATCATACTGTTTATTTGATTGCACTAAGGTTCCAGTTCCACCTACAGTCGAGATCATCCCAGAGGCGTCAATTTTCCTGATTACCAGCATGCGGTCGTCATAAGAATAAATATTACCTTTTGGATCCGTTGCTATACTTGGCACTGAGCGCAGGTACGCTCCTGAAGCATGGCCATTCTCATTCACTTGACAGCGCTGAAATGCGTAGTTATCATCATTTTCCGAGCACCGGTTGCCGCCGGCAATAATCTTTACTGATCGGTCACCTCCGTGCAACCTTCCTATAAACGAACTTGGCGGGTACTCGTTAGTAATCAAGCTGCTAAAATACAAGTAGTCCTCGTAAGCTGCGATATCTAACGAGGAGCCAGTCATTTGTATCTGTCTGCCATCCTCGTAATACAAGCCCATGAAGGCAGCACCATTGTTACTAGAGTACTCGTATGGCTTGCCTACAACGGTCTTGATCGCCTGATTCGATCCCGTGACTTGGTTGATGTAGTTCATACCATTGGATGAATTGGTGAAATAAACATTCCCCTGGCTGTCAACGGCTATTTTATTAGGGATAATAATAGTGTTTCGTGCTACATCATTCGTCGCATATCTCTGCTTTTGTATTTCTACTCCTGCAAGAATGTCGCGAAATCCGCTCTTGTCGACACTGTAGATAACCCCACTGTTCGTGTCTGAGATATACAGCACTTCTTCACTACTGCTGTACGCTATACCCCGCGGGATATTCAACGGTGATAACGTGGCGTCCGTGTAATTGCCGTTCGTCAAGCGACCAATAACTAGTGAAACGAACCCATTCGAAACTTTCCTTATGAAGTTGGTGTTATCTGCGATATACAGCACACCGAGTGAGTCCGCATCTATCGACATGACATTTTTTACCTTGCCGAAGGAAGCTGAGGTAGATGATGATGAAAAATTCGCGGTGTCTAATGCAAAGCCGTATATACTGAAGCCAGTTGCATATGGATTACTCGTTACACCAACCACCGCGTGACCTGCGAGAGTTGTTGCATCAAGCTTGTAAATCATTGAGAAGGTGGACAAATAGATATATTGGTCAGCTGCGTACTGAAAGCTGTTGACTTGACACAGCTTAAAGCCGCCGTTTAGTTCAATATACTCATCTAGGGTAGAGCACGGTGTATTGGAAGAAGGTGTGCCTGCATACGTCACATTTTGAACATATCCTGTGCTTGTTACTTGGAACAAAACAGAGTACATATCAATGAAGTACACGGTGGTCCCACTGTTACTATTCGGCACGGCAGTGAGAAGGTTTCTCTGGGTGTAGCACGGCATGGTGAAATTATCGGCTATATCAAAAAGCTGCAGTCGGTTGTAACTGCAAGATATACCGTTTCCTGCCACTTTACTTACTTTGCCGTTGACTATTTTCCTGATGGAGTAGCCGTAGTAGTCAAAGAAGTAGTGCACGTAATTCTTTTTGTCATAGTAATAAGATGTGATATAGAAACACGTTGAGGTAGCTGTAATCTCGCCATTGTTGCTAGCGTACTGGCATTTACTCTCGGTGGGATCACCAGCAATAGAATTAACAGTGCCATAGATCCCCACGGTATGAATCGTTCTGCCTCCAGCAATAATGAGCTGGTTAGACCAGCTATCAAAGCTCAATGTCATGTCTTCATTCCCACCTATCACACTGTTGTCAACAACTGTTGTGACCTCATCCAAGGTGACATCATACTTCTCAATAGACTTGTTAAAGCTGTCAAAGAAATAAATATTGCCGTTGGTATCAAGGGCAAGAGCTTTGATGTAACCTGCAGTGTAGACGCTAGACTTCACGTGACCAGAACTGGATGCTTTGCCTGCAACATTTTGCACTATATAACCACAATTTGAGCTTATCGGAGCGGATGCCGTGGTGGGATAGTGCGTGGGACTTGGGGTTGGTTTGTGGTTGAAAATACTCGCGGAAATCAGGAATATGACACCTTTGTTGTTGTCGTAGTTCAAGTTACCGATGATGGCGTCGTTGTATCCGTCGCCGTCGATATCTCCGATACCGACTAGATTGCCGGTAGTAAATTGTGAGCTCTGTGAGTTATATTGAAGTGCAGCTGCTTGGCCAGTGGCTGAGCTAAGAGAAATTTCATAGCCGACACTTTCGCCTCCTCCTTGATATCCGTATATCAAGTATGCGATAGTGCCGGCAGCAGTTGACGAGATGAGTAAATCAGCGATACCGTCACCATTCATGTCGCCTGCGTCGCCCAAAGCAGTACCTATGTACTCATCAGGTGCAGAAGTAGCTGTTATCGTTACACCATTGTTGTTGTCTGTAGATACATAAAAAACTGTTGAAGCTTGAATATTACCCCCGAACATGACATACACTTTTGACTTGGTTGAATTACTACCTGGATTTGGGTCGCTTATGACCAAGTCGCTGAAGCCGTCGCCGTTGAAGTCTGGAGCAACCAGCACAGTTGTCCCAAAACCATAATTGTAACTATTACTTGGTTGCCGCACTATGGCGTAGTTATCTATAATATTCGTGTCGGATACAGAAAAATGAGTCCGTCTAAACGACTGCCCGTGGATTATAAATATTACGCCGCTAGAGCGCGCACTCACAGCCATGTCGGGATAGCCATCATTATTCAAATCTTTTCCTCCGCTTATAGAATATCCCATTTGACCATACGTGGGGCCATATATCATTACCACATTTGAACTGTTTGTTACTGAAATAAATGACTTGCTGCTTGCTGCATAAGCAATGCCGATACCACCGTGGATAACGAACACGGCACCATCATTATTGAAACTGTATGCACCAATAGCAAAGTCAGCGAAGCCATCATTATCTATGTCGCCTATACCTGCGACTGAATGCCCGAAATTACAGAGGGAAGGCGCGTCAATAATATAGTAATATGAGCCAGCGTTATAGTAGGTATCTTCTAGATTTATAAAATTCAAATAAGACGAACCCTCTGTGCTCTGACCAAAGAATATATAACATCGTCCATAATAACTATTCGCGTTAGTACTACAGACAACAAAATCATCATAACTATCTTTGTTGAAGTCACCGATTGCATCAATGGCGTTGCCGAGATAGTCATTACTCTGTCCATTTATAACAACACCATCATTCCCGAGATAATTTGGAGAAGAATAATCACTTACATATAAATCTTGATATTGAAGTGATTTGGCAGTATCACTTCCTCCATATATTACAAAAATTTGACCTGTGTTAGAATTTCCACCAGCTGAGTTATAACTGCAAGTGAATGCGAAGTCTGAATACCCATCGCCATTATAGTCCCCAATATTTGCCACATGATCACCGCAATATCCATTACTTTGATCACCATATATTTTAGGTTGTGTTGATAATTGAGCAGTAGGAATACTGGATAGTATAGTTGGGCGATCGGTGCTCGTAGAAGTTGGAGAATTGTATGACACAGGTCCATACGTAGGTTCATACGTAGGTCCAAAACCATTTGAAGTTGGACTTCTAGTTGACGGAGTTATCGTTGGATTTGAGGATGGACTAATTGTAGGAATTGTTGTAGGCTGTCCTCCAGCTAGTCTCATGCTCGCTATTACCACCAACAGGAGGGTAAGAAGCATGATGTGACACATGCTTTTTACTCCCCTTTCCAAAAAATTTGGTTCACATTTACCGTTTTATAGCCGGCCGAATCGGCCGGGCCGGGTACAGTCGGTAAGATGTGGCTAGATAACATCTTTGGTTTACCTGTGACATTGGTTTCTCCAACTTTTCTTATTCAACAGGTGTAGTTACTCTGTTTAAATCTGGTTCAAACAACAGCAAGACAGTTAGGAGGTGGTCCGACTGTACACATCAAAAATTTTACCAATTTTTTGAAAAAAGAGGTGAATAAAAGAGCTTGTATTAAATGGCTGATTTGAAGGTGACAATCGCCGTAATAGCCAATGTGCTTTGTGTGGTTGGTATTGTAGTGGTGAACAAATATTTGGCGACAAATGATGGTTTCAATTTCATGGTATTTTTATCATTTCTTAATTTTGCTGTAACAACAATTAGTATGAGAGTGTTGCTGTATACCAAGTCGTTTACTTATGCCCCTGCACCTTTGAGTTCAGTTATGCCTGTTGCGATTACCTCGTTATTATCTGTTGCTTTTATGAATTTAAATTTATCGTTTAATTCTGTTGGATTCTATCAACTATCAAAATTGGCATGTATTCCATGTACTCTATTTATACAGTATATAACCAGAGGTGATGTTGTATCCAGACCAATTTTTATCTGCCTGTTGATAATAACATTAGGCGTCGGTATTGCTACAGTTTATGATGTAAGTATTAACACAATTGGGTTAATATTTGGTACATTAGCTGTTTTAGCTACCACTATGGCACAGATTAATACTAATTTGTACCAAAAACGACTTGATTTTAATGCTATGCAGATGCTTCATCATACTGCGCCGTTGATTACTCTTGGTATGCTCATTATGTGTCCAATATTTGATGATGTTAATAAATTAAGTCAATTTCAATTTACTTCGGGATGTATCATTCGCATCATAACATCTTGTATCCTAGCTGTTGGTGTTAATATTTCAAATTACTTGGTATTGGGCAAGTTAGGCCCATTAACATACCAAGTTTTAGGTCATCTCAAGACTATTGTTATCATCGTAATTGGTTTTACATTTTTCTATCATCCTATCGATACTAGAAATTTAATCGGAATATCAGTTGCATTTGTTGGTGTGGTAATATATACCGAATTAGATAGAAAGCAGAAAGCCGCTAGTGCTTTACCGAAATAAAGTAACCTTTTTATGTTTCATATTGTTCAAGTATATACAAATAATCTAAATATTACACCCGATCGGTACTCTTTCTTGGTACTTTTATCTGTAAACAGAACCTCTTTCAGCTCATTCAAACCACTTCGTATTGCGCAAAGCGACAGTTTAATGTCATGATAACTACCGCCACTAATTACTGGAATTTCAAAGCATGTTGTGCCCACTACATGCAATGACTCAGCGGAGTCTAGCGAGTCCGCTGTTGCACCGCTACTGCTATGTGACCTATTATTCGCGTCTAATTGAATGGATTGCTCGCTCGCAGTTAGATTATAAATGCGAATAACAATGTCAAACTCTTTCCCTACAGTTGTATCTGCAGGTCCATTGACAGCTGTCACAGCAATTATAGGTTTATTAGAACTTAATGACTTCGGAATGTGCGCACTCAGTACCGATGACGAGTTTGTTTCTCTCACTACCCCGCTTTCGCTCATGTAACTGTACCACCTAATATTATCTTGCCATGATAATACTTGCTCAGTACCTCCTAGATTAGTATCTTGATTGAGTAAAGTATCGATATTACTCAGTGTAACTCCATATGCGTGTGATTGATTAGGTCCTAATATCGGAGCAGAATCAAAGGGATAATGTTGCAGTGGTGTGGAGTAATTAAGCACGTCGCTTGTGACTTGCAGTAATTTCAATGCGCTGTCACCGTCAACTGCACCAGAATTACCAGCAGATACTACATTACTCTTCACATTACTACAATTGTTATTATTAAAATTGATGTCGGATATACTGATATTTTCAATAAATAATGGCGCTTTAGTCATGTTGGTAACAGTCGATTGTGCCATTATGCGGCTTCCTTCTAACAAATAATCATACGATTTTTTCACCATCATTGGTTGATTTACATTAAATTTATAAAATTTTCTTATTGTTTTAACTTCGTTTGATGTATTTAACATATATTCAACTTGAACCCTTAATGTATACGATCCCAGCTCCAGCAAATCATGTCTTACAATAGCATTTACATGGTTTAAAGGGCCTACATGTACAGGATAATTATTACTTCCAGGATCAGAACCATGTAAATCATATGACGAACTGCTTGTTTGCAGTCTTATACTTAACTTAACCAACTGGAAAGCGACATCATTCGACCCATTCACTACTGCAATATATGCGCTAAATGTCTCACCACAGTATATATCACCAAATGAATCAGGAAAGAGTATATAAGGTGAAATAGCGAAATCAGACGGAATACTTCCTACAACTCCCGTAGTACCATCATCGCACTTAGAATATGATGAAAACTGGTGGATGCCATGCAGATTAGGTCGATATAGTCGCATCACCCGCACTGTCGGCTGTAGCTCATCCTTGGGTGCGTCTGCACGCTCCATTCACGAAGAGATATTTTTATCCGAAAAAGTGGAATGTAAAAAAGTTCCGCAAGAAGAACAAGTACAATTTGTTACAGCAAATACAATAAATACACCTGCAACTACCGCCTGGAGTCCGCGATGATACCTTTTAGACACTTAATTTGACTGGTGAAAAAGTGCCTTTGAATTGGTCTTATAAATGGCATACTTATACAGCCTAACGGTCCACTGTGAGTGAGTGAGTGAGTGAGTGAGTGAGTGAGTGAGTGAGTGAGTGAGTGAGTGAGTGAGTGAGTGAGTGAGTGAGTGGTATTAGTTATTGATTATACTTTATACTGTATAGTCGTTACCTTCCTTTAGTTATTGAATAGAGCTGGAATATAACTTTACTTGTTTGGTAATTATATATGACTCGAAACATCTCATCACCATCAATAAGGTGTCCTTTCAATGTAGCGAAACCCAACTGACTTATACGATGACCATGATAATTCTGGTCGTATATGACAGCGTTGTGTACGATACGACAAGGATTTAGGGACCACAACAAGCCATAACATTTCACTAATGTGAAAAGATTCAACTTCGTCGTTGCTACATAATTATAATTATTGTGAGATGACTCAATAGTTTGGAAATATTTACGTAGATCGTTAGATATATGCACTTTCGCCCATGGCAATTTATTGATAATATTAAATTGAAATAGAGCATCTCTTGCGATATAGTAATCGTTTATATTCGATCCAACAACTTCCTCCATCATTAGAACCTTGTAATTATCGATATTCACATGTCTATTCAATTCTAAAGAAATAGAATCATTGAGTAATGTGCGATGATTTAGAGCACGATGGACAAGCTCTTTTAATTTGATGGCTATTACATCAATATTATGAGACTTAAAAACTCGTAAATTGTTGACGGCATACACTGCATCATTAACCTGTAGAAATCGAAGGTTTGGTAACCAGGATGGTTGTATACAATACGCTACATGTATTAACAATATAAAAAGAAGTACTTGATGCTCTAATACTGACATTTAATAGCCCAAGAGTTTATATTTTTTAAAAGGGACACCTCTCAATATCCGATTCAATGGAAACCTTATAGAAACTAGACACAATATTTAATGCATGCAATGTTCTGTGCCACTCATACGTCAATTTAAATATCCCCTAAAATACGCTTTCTCCGCACAGTGAATGCATTAGCAGTATTTGTGTTCTACTTTTTTGACAAAATTTTCTCACCTTGGACCGGAGCTGACTTACAGATTTACAATTGAATTTTATTTGAATAGAACGAATATTCAGTGGTAGACAGCGATGCATATGTAGCTACCATCCAAAAGGCGCATCTAATTGTTGTGCGAATCAGTTTCTCAATTACTGGAACTGCACCGGTAGGTCCTAGGCTACACTTTTCTTGTAAAAATTCTGTTGAAGTAAAATAATACAGAATAACTTTGTTTCAACAAAAGATGGTGAAAATGTTGATAAGTGTCATTCTCGCTGCATTTCTTGTTGCAATTGTCTATTCTTGTTCACTACCAACAAAGTATTTGGTGTGGGAACGACCGTACGAATTGGACGTTGATAGAATGCTGAAGGAATCATCCTTCAAGATAAAGCCGAATGTATTGATTGAGCGCGCAAAGCAAGTAGTAAAAAATAAAATTAATTGTACCCAAGATTTAGCTGACAATTTTGAAATGGTGTTTCCAATTATTGGTCCTATCAATCGCATTGAATATCTTGAGTTCGTTAAATACTTTGACCTTCCTAATATATTCAATGGATCTGCGAATGGTTTGTATTACAATTTTCACTGTGATCCTTACGAACCGAATCGAGTATGGTTTAATAGCAGATTTATTGGGAAACATGTGCAAAGTAGCGAATACTTCGGTGACGCAACAAATAAAATCGTTTCGTTGCCAACACAAATATGTAGCTTGATATTTGATGAATCTGGAAAAGTAGTGAAATACACTGGAGGTTATGTGTGTGATAGGACGCAAGGGAACTCTGGAGGTTTAGGTGGAGTGTTTGGATTGAGATTTGCTCTTTCTCGTCCACTTCCGTTTCGAGAGGCTCGAAGATATCACCCCTCTATTGGCCTTCAGATATATAATTTTATTGGACGAAAGATGAATGAGCAACAACAAATAAATAAAAAATTCAACTCTGAAGAAACAATTGTATCCAGTCTTGATTTGTTTAACTTGAATTACTACTAAATATTCGTGAAAGTGATTGGTAAGTAAGTAAGTGAGTAACTGCGATGTGAAAGTAGTAATTATGTACTTGTAATTAAACTTGAAAATTGCCTCCTCTTCTTATTATTATTCCTTTGTATACATATTGCGCTCTATCTCTTCATAATGAATGATATCAATCAATTCTAATGTCCTCCTCAACAAAATGGTAAATCCATCAAATTGAATAAGGTGGAACATAATTAGTCCGGATACACTCGCTATCTGTTCGTTTAATATTCATTCGAAACTCTTGCTTCTATACTAGCTGTTAGGTAGGGTTCTACCGGCTCCGGTCCGGTCCGGGCCCCACTGTGTTTCGACCATCCATGGAAAGAAAAGACTTTGTAAAAGCCATGTCGGACAAAAAGAAATTGAACCAAAAGCAGTGGGGCGATGATGATGATGACGAGGAGGAGGTAAATCGCAATGTGCAAGATGCCAATGGTCTAGTAGAAAGAACAAAATTTATAGTTAATGCAAAAGGACAAAAGGTTCAAGTAGTAACAAAAATTAAAGTATCAGAAATTAAATTGCGTACACCAAGAAGGGTAGAATTAAGGAAGAATTTACCTCGTTTTGGCGATGCAAAGATAGGCGAAGAAAATGTAACATTACCATCAAAAGATTTTATACAAATGGAACATCCTGAAGACCAATTAGTCGAAGACGTGGATGATCCTGGAATGAAGAGCACATTAGCTAGTTTTATTCAACGAAATATGGAAACAAAAGCAACAAGAGAGTTGGAGGGTGATTATGCGGATACAGATTATGATCGTAATAATTCTCGTAATATTGAAGTAGAAAATGATAATGTTGCAGCGAAAACAGATAGATATGTTCCTCCAGGTAAATTAGGTCTTGGTAGTTCAGGTAGAAGCTCATTAGATAGATTAGCCGAAGCTTCAAAGAGTAATGAGACAACTATTAGAGTTTCTAACTTGACTAAAGCTGTTACAGAAGCTGATTTACATGATTTATTTGATAAATTTGGACCTGTTGCACGTGTTACATTACCTAAAACAAAACCAGAAGGAAAAGAACCACCACAAACCAGAGGGTTTGCTTACATTGAATACAGACGCAGAGATGATGCTGAAAAGGCAATGGCGAAATTACAAGGTCATGGTTATGATCATCTTATACTTAAGTTGGAATGGGCTCAACCTAGTCAGAAGGATGCAACTGGTGGTGGAGGAGGTAATTTGGACCAATATAGATCAGGTTATGGACAAAAACTTGCACAAGATACTAATGAAAAAGGTGTGGTGTTTGCTAGTTCTAAGAGATCCGTTTTTGGCGGTAATTAATGTGCATGTAATGCGCATCCATGTATTATAAGTGCGATATGACTACTGTAAATATTCAAATGAGTTACATCATACAACTTTACGATATTTGTGCGTCATTTAACGAAGAAACTGTACAGACTCCTGCTGACGTTAGGAGTGGTCTACCTTGCCAACACACCAAGCACTCTGAGTTGGTCTTGAGGTCGGCGACTGTTTTCTCCCAAACTTTATCTTTCTTGATCTGTTTTTCTGACAATGCAGGGCCCGTTAGCCCTTCAATATATACTCTTTCACCTACAACTGCACCCTCTGGAGGTGTCACTAACTCCAACAGACTTCCATCTGCAGATTTCGCAGCTAATACCATACCTTGTGATAAAAATCCAACGAATTTTGACTCAGGTAAGTTGCACACTAATACAATTTTCCGATTAACTAATTGTTCGATGCTATAAACGGCTTTAATCCCTGAAACGACCGATCTGGAGGTACCATCGCCCATGTCGACCTCGGCGCAATACAAACGGTCTGCCTTCTCATGATGCCATACTTTTTTAAATTGAGCAACACGTAAATCAATTTTAGTAAAGTTGTCTTGGTTGGGGTCAACTGGCTTGGCTGCTGCAGCTTTTTTCTGCTTGGCTTCTTGCTCTTTTAATAAGATTTCTTCCGGTGTCTCGTACTTTTGGAACAAGATTTCACCTGGACTCACTGTTGTACCAGGTACAAGGTTATAGAAATCACTTTGTAATCGATGTGCAGGTACAGGGCCTTTGCCTATCTTTTGGAATATTGTTTCGGCTGTAAATGGAATAACTGGAGCGAGGAAATGGGTGAATATATAGATCGCCTCGAGTGCTGTTCGGACTATAGCAGGTCGTCTTGCAATGTTATCACCTTTCATTTTCCATGGTTCCGCCTCTGTAAGCCATCTATTTGTCGAGCGAGCAGCATCCATTGCTTTGAATAATGCCAAGTTAATGGAGCAGGTCTTCATGTCATTAATAACATCAGTAACTAACGCTGCGGCATCAAATGGTAACGAAAATCCTGGATCGTGAACGGTAGCTGGGACTTTTCCTTCGCAATAATTCTGCACTAGAGTCAATACGCGATGGACTAAATTGCCTAAAATATCATTTAATTCGGAATTATGCGATGCTATTAAGTTGGTTAGTGAAAAGTTGATATCAGAACCATACGTCGTTGCTGAGCAAGTATAATAGCGGACTGAATCCACTTGATACGTGGCTAGAATATCCATGGGATCGACTACATTATTGAGTGATTTACTCATTTTACGACCATCAGGACCGTTTACAAACCCGTGAGCAAATACACCGGTTGGTAGTGGCAATCCTGCGCTCATTAACATGCAAGGCCAAATAACGCAGTGAAACCATATGATATCTTTACCTATAACATGTTTGGCAGAGGACCAATATCGGCTAAGTGGATCACTGTCGTCAAGGCCATTAATCCCTGATAAATAGTTTGTTAACGCATCAAACCAAACATACATCACGTGATTGGGCTCGTATCCCTCTGGTAACGTTATCCCCCAGGTGAAGGTAGTTCTAGATATAGACAAGTCTTTCAAGCCTTCAACTTCTAGGCGCTGCAAGATACTGTCGCGGTACTGCGCGGGCTCAATAAATGTAGGATTCGCTTTAATATATTCTATTAAACGAGTTGCATAATTACTTAACCTGAAGAAATAACTTTCTTCTTTCACTTTTTTCAATGGCAATCCAGAATCTGGATCCATAAAGTTATTTAATTCTGCTTCATTGTCAGGTACAAATGTCTCTTCTCTTTCATTGTACCAGCCTTCATAAGAGCCCAAGTAAATATCTCCAGCATCGGCACATTTGTTCCATAATTTTCTGCATGTATCTTCATGTGAGGCATCCGTAGTACGAATATATCTATCATATGAGACGCCTAATCTTTGATTCAGTGCTTTAAATGCATTGACATACTTATTACAATGTTCAATTGGTGTAACACCATTCTTTTCTGCAGATGCAGCAACTTTTTGACCATGTTCATCTGCACCAGTCAAAAAATACGTATCTTTACCAAATAGACGATTATATCGAACTATTACATCAGATGATAAAAATTCATATGCATGACCAATGTGCGGATATCCATTGGTGTACGCAATCGCAGTAGTTAAATAGAATTTCTCATTAATTTTATCTTCAAAATTACTAGCTAATGCACCTATCAACAAATAAGTAAGTGAGCAAAATGTAAAAGGTGAAATGTCAGATTAATTTGTTGATTTTTATAGGCGTAAGATGTGCAAACATCAATAAATAACTCTGGCGGGACAAGGAGATTTTTGTGCACTTATGGTAAACGATGGCGGTAACAACAAGATTCAGAGTGATAAATTATCTAAACTAAGACTTACCCAAGGGCACGAAATCTGGACTTGGTATATAGCGAGAAGAAGCGTCGAATTCTGCCATTTTGGTTTTTTTCTTTTCTGTTTTCTTCTCGCTCAAAATTCATTCGCGCACGGTGGAAAAGTACGAACTACATAGAATTAGCGATCGTTAATGTAATTGTCATTATACACGACACTAGTATAAAACGGGGGGTCTATTTAATAATTGTTGTGATTGCGATGCCAGCTATATTTTCCCTTACTTCATTACAAACACTAATTAATCAGTAACTAGTATTATAAACTCTATTTCACCCGAATTAAAACGTAATTCTACACACTTTAGTTCGTTGTTACATTAAAAAACCCGTTTCTCTTCACTGGACCGGCTCCGTATCTTGATAACTTGGAAAGGTAATCTTGGCAAAAATTTAGTAGTAGTACTAAAAAAGATGTCGGATTATGGCGAGTTGGCACTAATCGTGGGAGACTTCCACATCCCACACAGAGCTGCGGGTATTCCAGAGAAGTTTCAGCGGATGTTGGTCCCTGGTAAAATGCAACGTAAGCCCTTTACTATTTGTTTATTATTTTTTCCATCTGTTAATTATTTTACTCTATACAGATGTATTGTGTACTGGCAATTTGGTCACAAAGGAAACTCATGATGAGTTAAAATCATTAGCACCTAATGTTCATGTTGTTCGTGGTAGCTTTGATGATGATGCTAGTTTTCCTGAAACAAAAACTATACAAATAGGACAATTTAAGATTGGATTAATTAATGGTCATCAAATAGTACCTTGGGGAGATGCACATAGTTTAGCGATGATACAAAGACAGTTAGATGTTGATATTTTGATAAGTGGACATACACATCGTAATGAAGTTAATGAATATGAAGGTAAATGGTTTATAAATCCTGGTAGTATTACTGGTGCCTATAGTTCATTAACAACTGACGTTGTTCCATCATTCATATTATTAGCAATCCAAGGATCCAAAGTAGTTACATATGTATATGAACTAAGAGGTAATGAAGTTGATGTTACCAAAAGTGAGTTCTCAAAATCATCTTAATTATACTAGTAATTATATAATTATTATTATTCTAAAACTGGGCTTTGAATGTACACACTTTCTTCTATATATGAGCTATACACACAGGCTACTTGGCTACAACTATTCGTGCATGTGTATATATCTATAGTACCGAAATCTATATCTTCACCTTTATTATTTTTAAAAAATTCTTCCTTAGTTGGTGGTGCTGTTGGTGGTGCTACTGCGCATTCTAGGTTACTTGGCACTTTTGTCTTGGCGTCGACATTCAAGAAATAAAGTAATTGAGGCAATACTTGAAACTCGATTTCTTTAGGTGCACCACAAATTTGGCATAAGAAATTACAATTAGTTTTCCGTTTTTCAACCGACGAAATAAACAGTCTTGACTCCTTTTTCCACCTGCAGTACCTCAATACTTGGTCGTTACCGCCACGTCGAATGCGATCTATAAATTTGTCGTAAACTGCATCAACTTTACTGGTATTTCCTAGTGACTGGTTATAATCTTTTTGGGTTAAATCTTTATCCGCATCTTCATTATCAACCTCTTTCACCATCGCATCGTCCCATATATTAGCTTCAACGACCATTTTATCTATTTTGTCTAAAGTATAATCATCAAGTTCTTCACTGTCAACGTCAATATCATATTCAGGATATAGTCCAACTTGTGATCTAGTTCTCGGTAAGTCAGGTGAAATTATAGTTTTATCATTGATTGAGGCATCGCAATCTAATTTGTGATCTTTCCAATTTAATTTCTGATGTAATTTACTGCAATAGTATGTCACTTTACATTTACTACAGCTATTCGTGGCTGAGCAACCACATAATGCACATAGATTACTATTTCTATTGATATTTGGTAATGGATCTGTCGCAGTTGCGGCATAATAATGATTGATTCGAGGAAGTTGGCAACGATAACATTTTATAGCTCCTTTACTAAAACAGCTAGACTTAGTGCAACAAAATATATACAATGATCTATGAAATGCTTGAGGATTATCGTCCAATGGACAATATATTTGAAGTAGAAATATCATTGGATCGTGACAAAACTGGCATTGCATAGTGTTTGGTGATGGAAGGTTAACAGGATCGAGCCAAGATGGCTTTCCTCCAACAATTCCACCGTCCCATAGACTCCAATTCCCATCATTAAACATCATGTTTTCCCTTCCTTTAACCAAAAAGCCTAGATGTACATCATGTTTAATCAAATCATCCTCATCATCATCGTCATCTTCATCGCTCTCGTCTACGATTGCTTTTTTGGGTGACAAATCAGTAGTCTCTGGATCCATCACAAGTGTATATTGATTCTATATTCTTTTTTTATTTTGGTTCCATTTGGCGATGACACGGTCCTGAAACTTAGAAACGTTTGGAAGTGCTTAGAATTGACTGTTTAGAAGATAGTGAAAAATATAAACAGTGACTAACTTGGAAATCATTAGCACAGAATTTATTCTTCTCTCTCTACTCTTCTCAAGGTCATTTAAAAATTGATTCGAGGGCCGCTGGCTGTGCGAAACACGGGTACGTAGGAAGTAAAGAGTTGGAAAGGATGAGGCTTCAAGTGCTAATTCTGATTTGTTGCTTGGCACAAACTGCTTCTTTTCTATTGATACGGCCAGTGCGATATATTTCATCATTAAAAAGTATTGATGATGATGATGATAGTCCTATTATGAGAATGCCCGAGGAAAATGATTCACCAAGAATAAGTGTAAAAGAGATTGATACTAAAGCTATTACTGCGGTCAGCACGACGAAAAAGCCAGTATCTGCAACGTTTGGTTCATTATCAGTTGATGATTTAAAAACAAGAATGACAAAAATTGAAGCAACAAAAACTACAGGAACAGGTAAATGGAAGGATTTACCAAGTCGACCTGAGGATCTAAATGGTATTAATCCATTAATACCCTTAGTATTTTCCGCATTGCCAGCATTAATGGCGTATGCTGGATGGCAAGCATCGACGTACTTAACTGCGAATTTTGCTGTACAATTTATTGACTCTGAAATATATCCTGTACAAAGATTAGCAATAGTGCTCAGAAATGTTGTGGTAGGTATTACTACTTTGGCAACTGGTTTTACCGGTGCAATAGGACTGGGTTTATTTGCTATGGGCGTAGCTGTTGCTATTGGTGTCATGAAAGGTGAACTAGATCCAAATAAATATGACAATCAAATAAAAAAGTAAAGCATCGCGTGATAGCTGCTGCTGCTACTGGGTGACATATTATATATATTGTATTTACTTAATGTACACATCAAAATAAATCATTGCTTGGACGAAGCATAATTAGACAATGTCTTGAATTTACTGTTTGTATTTTTATTTTTGTCTTCAAACGAGAATACAGAGCTGAGCGGCTTCGGCGACTTCTTGACTACTTGCACCTCTGGATCTGTACCGAATGGCACCTCGCCGAATTTTTCAAACTTTTTGATGGCATCGGTGTTGATCTTCTTGCTGGATGTGAACTCCTTCTCTGTATTTTGAGAGTTAAGTTTTGCTAATTCTGCTAATTGTTTGGCTAATACCTCTGTTTCCGCTAACTGTTTCTTTGAGGCTTTAGCGGACGTGTCCCACGACAGCAAATTGCCCGAAGATGAGTATCTAATATCATTTGCTGCTGGTTTTCGACTATTTGAATGACTCTTCCATTCTTCACGCACTACTTCATCTATTTCCTCTTGTGTTGGTTGTCGAGCCTTGCCGTGCGTTGATATCCATGCTATATTGAGTTTCGAAGGCTTGAAGTCTTTCATGTGACTCAAGGTTTTGTGGTTAACTACACGTTCTCCTTCTTTTTTCTCTAGCAAGGATATTTCTTGATCCCATTTGATAACATCGCCGTGTGATTGTTTCGCTTGAGGTCGGCTTGTTATTGAGCTGCTTTTGATAACTTGCGGTGGAGGCGCCTTGTCGCTTATTTGCCATATTCCTTTCATCATCGATATAAATTCATTGTCGTCGTCAATGAACACTGATAAGTTGGAATTATAGGATTCAAATGCTCGATAGCTGACCATAGGTGTGGACACAGATTTGCTGTTATCAAATGCCAGTATTAATGATGTAACGGCTTCACGCTTTGTTTTTTTACCTCCTTTTACATCTGGGTGATTCTCGGGGTTGAATAACTCAACAACTCTATCTACCGGGACTTGTTCATCACATGTCTCATCAAGCTTTGTATACGCCCAACGAATATATTTCTTGCGCACGGCATTTAACTCACCACGTATACCTTGTAAGAACTCATCTAGTGACAGCAATGCATCCCCACTTATGTCCATATAATTATATAAGTTGCGGATATCATCATCACTAACAACGTTGCTTAAACCAAACTTACGCACCCCTTGACGGAACTCATTCAACGACAGAACCCTGTCCTTGTTGGTATCCATTGAGTCGAAGCAACGGACCAATTCGGATAAAGACTCGTGTCCTTTGCTGCGGAGTGCGTCGATTAACATCTGTTTGGACTTGGCCACATCCTCGGCACTCACTCTTTCATCCAATGCTTTGATCTTGAACACATTAGCATCTAGTAATTTCACACAACGATTCCAGTCTATTTTACCACTTCCACTAGTTTTCTTTAGTTCGTTAAGCAGCTCGTCGGGGATGTTGAACCCTATCTCATACACTTTGTCGATGAAATCCGTTAGTGATATTGTGCTACCATCTAACTTACGCATTGCAGCTAATATTTGTTCGCGTAAGAATTTTTGTTCTGAGGTGTATTTAATATCGACTTCTTCGCCAATATACCCCGTTTGCATGTTCAACTGGTTGGTTGAAAGGAGTAAAGAGCCGCTCTTGTCATAGAAAATGCTGTCTTTAATAGCTGTGGAAGACCGAAATTTTGTCCGTTGTTCACCTTTATCATTGACTTCCATAACTAATTTTTTTACTGGTTTAGCGATTTCAACGTCATTTGTTGTTCTTTGTAATGCTTCGCGAATATTTTGGTCGATTCGTTTACGAGAAGCAAACATAGGTTGTTCCTTTGCAAATAATTTACCTGCTGTATTACCAGCAGAAGTATCTGATGCATTAAGTGAGTTATTATTAGTAGCTGATACATCTGATGTATTTAACGCACGTTTAAATTCGGCAAATGATATATCAGGGAGTAGTAATGAGCCTCCACTTTGTCTAACTAATGTGCGAAAGGCTTTAGTAGCAATAATATCTAGTGTTTCTAGGGCAGAGATAGTATCATCAACATTAATTTCACCATGTGTGAATTTATTATATATATCATGAACTTCATCTTTATGAGCAAACATCAATTTTGTTTGTTTCTCTGCTAATAACTTTTCCTTGTGAGCAAGATCTGCTCTCCATGGTGCCTCTGATGTACCAGTTGATGTTTTTGGTACAATCTTTTTTGGTTTGTTTCTACTATTATAAACCTGTCGTTCTAATTTTAGCTCGGACTCTAACTTTTTAAAGTCAATTGAACCATCCATACCAATACGACAATGAATAAGTATATCTTCTACCTCTTGTGATCCCATAAGTAATCCAAGATCATTCAATGCTGCTTTAAAATCTGAGGTATGAATTACTCCTTTATTATCAATATCGCGAGCCTTGAGCACGCCTAGGAGCATTTCCCTCACTTGAAGTGATGAAGTCGATGAAGACGAGGAAGATGCACTCATTATGATGGGACGATCTTTACCTTTTTGTTTTTCCCACGCTCGCCGAAACAGTCCGGCCGGCCTCTTATTTGAAAGAAAAGTAAACACATTCATACGATACATAATTAAAGTAACTAACAGTAATTGTGAAGTGTGCAATTTGGTTTTTTATTACTGTATTATTTATTAATTTGAATTATTTCAGGGAGTTAGGTAAATTTGAAATTAGTGATAAACACATGATCGTTCTTACTTATTCATTTTCTGTCTTCAATAACATTAATATGACACTTTTGAAACTACTTCATATTTCTTATTTGATTTGAATAAACCGGAACTGCTAGCAGAAGCTGTTGTGGCCAATAAATTATTGCAAAGTTTAACAGTATAAAATGTGGCGAAATGCAATGCAAAGTATGCGTCGGCGTATCGTGAGTGGTCCTCGACAACTTCGACGCTTAGATTCGCGATTCCGTCGATCTCAACGCAATAATCATCGTGAATTATTCACTAAATCATTAGGTAATTCATTAGCAGAAGGACTACTAGACAGCGGTGGATTAGTGAAGCGATCAACGTTTATAGGATATTTATGTGATGCTGATGATGATGGAACGTAAGTATTATTACTCTTTGTATTTTGGATTATTGCTTATTAATATTTTTTAGATAGTTAACGCTTGTTATAGCAAAGCTTTTTTTAAGGTATTGCTACCTTGATAATATTGCATTGAATGGAAATATCAGGCAATTCACTGTTGGTCACTGTGTGTGACAAGTGCCTTCATTATAATCAAGGGTGTAGTCTTGGCAGTATTTTGACTATGGCAAAGTAGTTCAAACAGAAGAAAATTAGACGATATTTTAACTTATTTACATATATTTCACTAATACAACTATTATCTCTAACTTTTAAACGTACCGGCTTGAAGTAAACTTTCCTCCGACGATCTTTTCGATCTTCTTCTTTCAATTTTTGCTTGTAAAGCTCGACGACGTAAACGTGCAGCAACTAAAAAGTATATAACACTTCCTATAAAAGCACAAAACACTATACCAACGATCATGTTTACACTATCTCTTTCTGATTGGCCAGGGAAATATACTGTTAAATGACATGAAACAAATTGATCCATGTCGTCTGTATTGCCCTCGTAGCCATATGCACAGTCAGTTGAACCGAATACAAACATAACACCACGGTTAATAAGCAGATTTCTTAATGGTACCATTTGATCTTGCCATGGTCCGTTACACGATGTGCCAGCTTTGTCACAAGCTATTGGGTCATATTTATCTTTGCATAAACATGTGCATTGATTTGGTTTCGTGCAATTGCCACGAGTGTACTTAGTACCATGCCAGCCGTGGTATCCATATATTGCCACCATTTCACATGGATCTTCTTCAAATGCAATAACTTTGTCTTCATATACGGTACCTAATTGCATACGGGTTAATGGATCAGCAACTGTTACACATACGGGGGTCTTGCAATCAAATCCAGTCCAACCTTCAGCACAAGTACATATGTCCGGAGCCGTGCAATTGCCACCATTTGAACATCTGTAGCACCCTTCACCACCATTCGCAACATTATTGGGCAAATCTGTGCAAAATGGATCAAAATAACCTTGAGTACACATTGGAATCGTGCAATCCGAGCCGGTCCAACCGGTTAATCCACGATTTACCTCAGGATGAACCGTGTACAGCACTGAGGTTACTTTGATGCAATCGCATTGATCTTTCGATGAGCAAATTCCAGCATTTAGACATGCTGTGACAGTGCCAGAGGGCTGTAAATGCCTGCATAGCGGTGTATTACAGTCATAGCCTTCAAAACCATCGGTACAAGTGCAGGTGTCTGGTGCAATACACGATCCCCTATTGTAACACGCGTATATGCCCTCGCCAGGTACTCCCTCACCGTTTACCGTGTAGGGATTATTAACACGAAGATGACGTCCGTGCTTCAAACCAAATATAGAACCTACACCTTGGAGGCTGCCCAGACCAGCGTCATCTACGTAATCGCCTTGAGACCAGTAGTCGACATTGCACAGAAATCTATCAGATATAAGTGGAGATGGATAATCTGGCGGACCTCTATCATTGTAAGACGAATACCTCCCATCACGGCTTTTATAGTACAATGGAACATCTGGGGGATCGGCGTCTCGGTCGTACTGCGATCGAGGAGAGTGATGAGCTCCGCACATTTTGAAACCTTGGTTGGAATCTAGATAACTCAAAAATTTGTTACTTGTCTTTTCCGACTTTGTACCAGTGACAGTGATAAAATCACCGCGGCAAAAAAAGGTGTTGTTAGTATACACTGGCTCGCCGCCAATTCCACTCTGCTTGGTGCACTTGTAGCACTCTACTTCATGTGTGGTCCAGTCACCGAACAGACAACAACCAGTATCTAATGGGTCGTAGCCGCAACCCGTTTGAAACGTCTTGCCTTCATTGCCTATCACGTACAGATCGTACTGCGGGCATCTAGGAAGGGTAAGTCCAGTTATTTCGTCGATACACGTTAACTTGGCATCACCACCGTGACCGCCAAACTCTAGGAAACCGTCACTAGGGTTGTAGGTGTTTTTATTGACAATAAACTTCAAAGATGTATCGTGTTGGACGCAAATAGGGACTGAGCAGTCGAATCCGGTCCAACCAGTGGCAGCAGGAAACCCTAAAGAATCGAGGAATAACGGATATCCACCACCGAGTCGAGAATCTCTGAACTCATTCTCAAATTGATAGCACTTGCAGGTATCGGGTGCAACACATACTCCGCCATTTTGACAATCTTGGGCACAAATTGGAGTTTTACAGTTGGCTCCCGTCCAACCTCGTTCACACGTGCATATTCCAGGTAAAGAACAATTACCGTTATGTAAGCAGGGAGTTTCGCATATTGGAGTCGTGCAGTCATATCCAGTCCAACCCTCGCTGCATTGGCAAGTATTCGGTGCAATACAAGTACCATTGTTGAAGCAGCCACGAATAACTTCATCGACACACTCGCCACCTAATTCCACCCAACGACCGACACCATGGAATCGTATGTCGTCGTATGTTATTCGCGGACGGTAAGCCAAGTCGGTATCTTGCACCAGTAGACTATATTCCTGGGATTCCAAGTCATACTCCTTCTCTTTACTAGTACAATTTCTACGGAATTCCATGATGCATATGCCATACTCCCAGTTATTCGCGGTAGTGTTCCAAATACCCTGGCGCCGCCAACCTTCATTGGAATACACATAACTTATATTGAAGTACGTCCTATCCAGCACTCTTGACTTGGACGTAACAGGAGGCCACAGCATGTGTTCCCAATCGGAGTAGATTACACCGTCCTTCTGTACTGTTTTATTCATGTATCGCGAGTAATAATTAGGATGGGATAAAACGTAACTTATATTTTCCCACATGGTAACGGATCTAATAGAACAGCGGTATCCACCTTGATATGTAACGACTCTGTTGCCGGTGCTCCAATCCGCCTGTCCTAAGTACCTCTCATTACCAAAATCGTAGAATTCTCGCTCTACATAACTAGCATTTGTATAGAACTCCCATTGTGTCGTGAAATTAGGGTTCGAGTAAGGCCAGGTTAAGTTATACGGGGCATCGGGCTGCATGAAGCGAATGAATATGTCCAACTCATTTGCTGTTTCTTGGCCACTTACATAATGCTCTTGATTTTTAAAATAATATCCTTGTTCACAAACAGGAGTCCTGCAATCGAAGCCCGCCCAACCTGGTGCACATTCACATATATTAGGACCAGTGCAGTTACCTTTATTCGCGCATACGTATACCCCTTGTGACTGATTAACCCAGTTAACATTAGCCACTTGACGGTCAGCCTCATAGGTCCATGGTCCCGTGTGTCCAGCTTCGGGAGCTGTTATTCCTCGCCATGGATTATCATTATTAGATTCGTAAGGTGACACAGGAGCGTATCTACGCACTCCAGTCGTCGTATTATCAGCTAACAAGACTTCAAACGGCATTTTATAGTCAATATTGACCTCTATACTCATGCAAGCTATCGGACGATCCTTCCTACCAGTTTTAGCACGGTATTCAGGGCCAGACGGCACTTCTATTACTAGATATTCCATACTCAACTGGTCACATTCCAGCTCCTCCGTGGTGTTACACCACGATGCGAGGTTACAAGGGCGGTATGTCTCCGAATGAGTTAATTCTGAAGCTCCAAACCTGCGATAGTACTTATTATCAGGGTTAGGAACAAAGAAACCTTGGGTGCAAACAGGGGTGCTGCAATCATTGCCTATAAAGTTAGGAGGACAGATGCAAGTATCCGGTGCGACACAGAGACCACCATTGTTACAAGTTTGTGCACATACAGGTGTTCTACAATCTGATCCGCTCCATTCAGATGGACAGGCGCATGTGTTAGGAGCCGTACAGTTTCCACCATTTGCACAAGTATTCATACAAACTGGAGTGGTACAATTAGTATCGAACCAACCAGGAGCACAGTTGCATGTATCGGGGGCACTGCAGAAGCCACCATTTAAACATGTTTGAGAGCACTGTGGATTATCGCAATTAACACCATCAAATCCAGGTTTACATGCGCATAAATCGGGTCCAACACATACTTGATTGGTGCCACACGCATTTGTACAAGTAGGAATCGTGCAGTCTTTCCCGGTCCAACCTGACGGGCAAGAGCAAGTATCGGGACCGACGCATCTGCCTCCGTTTTCACAAATTTGGGTACAAACAGCAGAAATGGCCCTTATCTTATGGTTGCCAGAGTCGGCGATAAATATATAAGACGTATCTGTAAGACTGATCAGTTTGTTCGTTGCAATACCCGATGGCTTGTTGAAGTATGAGAGAATTGGCGGTTGGCCATCAAAAAAACCACAGCCACCTTCTAATGGCGCGGAGGGATGTCCTGCAACGGTGTGGATGATTCTCATAGCTTCATTCAACGGTTGCACCGAAAATACTCGGATCGTATCCGTGGGAATGTCATCACTAGTAATACCATTGCGAGCACTTCCTAAGAAATACGTGGCGTTTTGTAGATAGTTTAAGTAGTCGTAACGTTCAAATGTAATCTGAATATAACCGCCACCGTTAGACATCACGCCACTATGAATACCTGCACCACATGCACTTGATCTCTCTGAATACCACAGAGTGCCTTGCAAAACATCATACGATTGGTCACAGGAAGGTGGGCACCAAATGATCACAGCCGTGCCTTGTTCACTGTCCTCGTTGATCTCTGTTCTATCGTCGTCAATAACCAAGTTGTCACCATCCGGGATGATGAAATGTTTATCCAAGATGTCTCTAGGAGGAGTTCCAACACAGTTTTTGATGAATTTACCTCGATCCAAGTCATTTTCATAAGGATAACCTAAATTGTACTGCACATTTGCTTCCGCACGACTAGATTTTCGGCCAATTGCATCAGTGGGTTGATCAAAACTAGTGCATCCAGATGGTCTAAGCAATGAAACAGCAACCTTGTCGCATGAAACAGGCTCGGCAACTAAAGGCAAGGGAGAAATACGGCGCACTTTACACGAGGCAGAGTCAACGACATAAGCTATGTTATCCTGTGTAACAAAAACTCCACTTGGATCAAAAAATTGGGCAATATCTGCATAACCATCATTGATCCCCTGCAATGCAGTACCCGCAACAGTTGCCACCCTACCTTCGGCAGCAATGCCATATAAAATTGTCACAACACCTGGAAGTGAAATCATACGGATTCTGTTGTCATCCGTGATCCATAACGTGTTGTTAGGACCTTGAGTTAAATCTGTCGGATTATAAAACTGTGCGTGAGTTAAATTGCCATCTGCGTAGCCTTGAAGGCCTGCCATACAAGGAGGAGTACAACCAGCTACTGGTCTCCCATCGGGACCAGTTTCACCAGGAATAACCCTGCCAGCTAAAGTACTGGTATTACCATTACTCACATTAACCCAACGAATTAAATAGTTACCAGTGTCTGCAACAGCGACGTACCCATCGTCCATAAATGCAACACCTTGGGGTGCAGAAAACCTAGATTCATCTCCGGTACCATCGGCATAACCAGAGATAGGTGTTGCGATGTGATGACTATCTACTTCAGTAAGTGTATTATTACCACACAATCCTGTCAAACAGATAACTTCACAACTTCCTGTCGACGGAATGTATACTATTTTTCTAATTCTATGATTTGCTGTGTCAGCGACTACAATTGTGTGAACGGTGACACCATTGTTACTACCTGTATGAACATCTAGTCCTGAAGGTGCATTAAATGTAGCTGAAGTGCAGTCACCATTCTTAATACCACGCGAATGAGCAACACCAGCGAGTGTAGTCACAACACCAGTTGAATCTATCTTCCTGATAACATGATTGCCAGTGTCGGCAACATAGAGAAAATTGTCGTCACTAACCGCAATATCTGATGGTGTGTTAAATTTGGCTGAGGTTCCAGTACCATCTTTATAGCCGATAGTCGAACCTACCAAAGTTAAGGTAAATCCTTGGGGATTAAAATCTGGAGTATCTGGGGAGTTTGATGAATAAGTACAATTGATGCCTTGATATTCAAACAAGTCAGAGCAATTACGCGGATAAACCCACGTATCAATTTTTCCATCGTCATCCCATTTTCCCATCCCGGGATATGTATCAACAAGTAATTTATTATTTTCGTATGTAATTGCTTTCTCGGTAAAACCATAACCAAAACATCTTGTTATACATTCAGAAAAGTCCGAATTATCTGGACTTGTACAATTATTACCGGTTAACATTACACAAAAATGGGTAACATTACTTCCCCCGTAATCTTTTCTGTGACTACCGCCAATAGGCCATGCACTATCAGTAATTGTTGGCACATTATACGCCATTAAAGATGAATTGACACCTTGCAATTGCAATGCACAAGTTCCAGTTTGACTACTGCAATCAATATCTTCGCAAATATGACATTTACTTTTACCGCCTCTAACCTGACATTCGTGTCTAAAATCCTGTAGATTGGTATTAACTCTTCCTTTACTTTCATAAATTTGCCCCATATATTTCGAATAAGCATAAGGATAATTGGGTGATTCAGCTTTTTCACACACAGGTCTTGTGGACCATGATCTAAACTCTCGCAATGCCAAGACGTTGCCAAGGAGCAACAAAATAAGTCCTAATGCGACAAAACGAAGCACCATAGTGATACCCACACTAACTGATACTTACTATCACAATCGTGGGAAACTCACTTGGGCTAAAAAATGCGGTTTTCTTCTTTTTTGGTTTGTTTTTCGTTGGGATTTTTTTAAGGGCCGGTTTAATTTGAAAGACACGTGTCACAATACTATTTCAACTAGTAAGATTCCATTTGATAAAATCGCTGAATATTTGAGATAATTAACTCTTACAAATGTATCTTTCAGTACTTTTCAACTATGTGATTTGGGTGATTATATTATTCAACACTAGACGTTTCCTGAGCAGTAGCGCTTTAAATATTATTAACTTAGTACAAATAAATTAGTCTTGTGTTCTAGTATCTCTAGTATCTTTCTTCTTACGGTGGCCGCTTCAGTGGTTTTTGAAATCATTTTTCCATGAAATTCCATCATCGCCAGCATTTGATGAAAGCTACTGTGCACGAGTTTTGAGTGAGTGATCGTGTGAGTGGTTGAGGCGATGTCTGCGGATTGGGAGTCATCAGTGAAAGAAGTCATCCATAACAACTTAGTTGTAGATGGTAATGATATCGATGAGGATAATTACGACGATGGCACTATAATGTGTGCATGTAATAAATCCTACGAACAAGATATATGTTATGATTCCAGATGTTTTAATTTCGCATCTCAAATTGAGTGTGTAAGATGTAGTAAGTTTTGTTGCAATCAGCGATTTCAACGAAAACAATATGCTAAGCTGGAAGTTCGTGATACAGTAAATAAAGGTTACGGATTATTTGCATTGGAAAAAATATCTGAGGGAGCATTCATTCGCGAATACATCGGAGAAGTTATTAGTCAACGTGAACATGAATCTAGGCTTCAGTCAAGGAGATTTGAAGGGGGTTCTTCACATACTTTTGTCATGCAATTAAAACCTGGAAATTATTTAGATGCAAGTTCGAAAGGCAATATGAGTCGTTTTATAAATCATTCATGCGAGCCAAATTGCTGCATTGAAAAGTGGATTATTAAAGGAAGGATTAGAGCTGGTATATTTGCTAGCACTGATATTGAAGCAGGAGAAGAGCTAAGTTTTGATTATCAATGGAGTGTTTCTAACAGACCATTAACAAAGTGTTTTTGTGGGACACCATCATGCAGGGGTACTTTAGAGCTACTAACATCTGGACAAAGAGAAAATATTCATAATTTGTATCGAAAAGGAGCGTGGGTCTTAAGTGACGACATCACACGTGAAGATGGATCACCTATAGATGCGGAATGGTTAGTTGGGAAACGTGTAAAAGTTTGGTGGGATGGTGATCTAGTTTACTACGAAGCGGATGTTATTGCGTACGAGATAAGCGAAGGAAAAGTATCCCATGTGCTTCATTATATATATGATGATAAAAAGATGTCGGAATCATTAATTGGCAGCAAAAATAAATGGTACGTATTGGATGAGACAAAGGAAGAGGTTGTGATAAAGAAAAAAACTAGGTCAGCGGAAGAAATGGATGTTGTTCCAGACGTTTCGTATGCGACGGATACTCAGAGCCAATATACCGTATCCACTAAATCTTATGTTCCAAGTGTGGTGAGAACAACTAAAATTCGATTAAAATGTGAGGTGAAGTACGACATCGCCAAGGTTCTGCTCGACAGGAAAGATTACGACGGAGACCAAACGGTCATTTGGGACATTTTATTTAATGTTTTTGATGCAAAATACGATGTTAAAGCGTATTTTTTGAATCAAGGCTCGGTCAACTATACCCTGGACAGCCAATCAGTGATTTTATTCGGGAATAAAACGGAAATTAGTACACTGCAAAGAGTGTTAGGCGACCTCGAGAGCAAGCTGTTCCAGTCGTCAGTGAAGAGCAAGCGAGACGTGGAGCTGAAGGATATAAAGATGAATCAAAGTATGATTTTGACTAATGATTGGCGAGTACTTCCCTCTCGTGATGTGAAGCAGGTAATCAACGAACCGAGTGATTCGAGTATACTTCCTGGGCTGTTGTCAGCGAAGCAATTGCCCAATTATACTCATGGCAAGCGAAGTAATGACATCACATATGAGTCTGACAATATTGTATATACTGTATCTGAACCAACCCGCCGAAATTTATTGACCTATGTTAAAGGCTGTTCCAAGAGACTTCGTATTAGTGAAACGGATACTCTTGTTGCTATCAATATCCTTTTACGAGCACTCAGTACGATCGATGAGTCGAGCTCTAGTATTACCGACAACACCAGCATTGTCGCGGCATGTATCTTGTTAGCAGTCAAATTATGTGGTAAATTTAAACCAAAAAATTTAAGAAAAATTGTAAAAAGTGCATATTGTGAATGTTTTTCCCGCGATGACGTCGACGTGGCCAGTATTAGCGACCTGTACGTCCAAAGGGCGTTGGACCGCGAAACCGCCATATTGCAGTCATTGAAGTACGACTTATATTCAACGGATCCCAACACTTTTTTCTATTCTGATTTTTGTGTCAGATTTATGGAAGACAAATTCACGAGTGCGGAGGCAGATTCATTCGCCACTAATGTTAAAAAAGCATATGATTTGGCAATTTCTTTTGCTGTTGCAGCGCCCGACTTATGGGTTGCTGTTCCCACCGACTTGATGTACGGTGCCATATTTCTTACAGCGCAATTATTACAATTTCTGGTCAACGGGAAGCACTTTATCGAGATACAGGATATTATCAGCGGTGCGACCTACTCACCTGGCGTAGATTTTCAGGTATTTTACATGAATTGCTTCTTGTTCAAGCTTAACGCCGAGTCGTTGTGCTGGGCGTGTGCACTGATATCATCAGCATTACCCAAGATACCTCGCGGTGAACTGCCGTGGATTACAGTTACCGATTTACCAGAGAACACTTTATGGGAATATCTTCCAAAAATTATTCCTGATTTATGCGATTACTTCATTAATGCGGTGCATAAAGTGTCATATGTGCTGGATATGGTGCAACAGAGTGCACATAAAATCAAGGACGTAACGAATAATGAAAAGCGATTGCATACTCGTATCCCTTGGTTTAATGATTCGACGAGTGACTCGAGCTCAAGTATCGACATGGAATCCGTCGTTGCAATAAGTAGAGATTTATATGTAGGAAACATCTCTACTGCATCTTTGGCTTCATTCAATGCATCTCACATCCTTGCAAATTCTGATAATTCAGTGAAACTTGCAATCAAAGCTTGGCCATCGCAAAAGCAATTACAAAAAGAAATGAAACGAGCGGAGAAGGCAGACGTTAGTGATATTGGGTTCTCTGCTTCTGCTCTGCAAGAGTTAGCTATATTCCAGCACATTCACAACAAATCACTTACTGGTCTCTTTAAGTACGCCATCGCACCTTACTCAATACTAGCTTTGAATGGTTCTATCAAGCTACCTGCACTTCGTTCAAGTAAACATGAGAAAGAAGAGTCGTCGCAGGTTACAGGAGCAGAAAATGGCAACAGTTTAACCTCTACCTTGATGCAAGACATACTTAACATGGCGAGCAACAGCAACCCTTCCTCCGAGAAATCCGTGAGTTATTACATTACCTTTTCCCCGGTTATTATGACTCTTCAAGCATTTATATCCGCAAGCTCGGCTGCAGCTCAGTCACCGTTGCATTGCTCGTTTCTTTGCGACATATTTCATGACTTGATTTCAGCAATAAGTCATTGTGACAATTGTGGGGTAACTTTCAAGTGGTTAAATCCTGAAGAAATTTATATTTCTCCAAATGGAACCTTGGTACTGGGAGGGTTCGGTGGAGCCAGCATTGTCAGTGGAAATATTATTCATAACAGTTCCGTTGACGATGCATCATTGGCCGCAAAGAAAAGAAAATTGAATGATGACGATGCCAACAAAGACCAATCAAGGTCGCAAAAGGATGACTCGGTAATTAATTCGCCGTGCATTTCCACTACCGCACCTGAAGTCATCCTTGGAGGCAAGGCGACTTATAAGAGCAGTGTGTGGTGCGCAGGAGCAATATGCTGCCTGGTTGCATCAGGAAAACCAATCATTCCAATTGTATCAACAAAAGCAAGTAACGGGGACGATAAGCATGTGCAATATATGTATCGAACACTAGGAACACCCAAGTTATTAGGCTATGACATGAAAGAATTTGATTCGTTACCACTTGCTAGCACATTTGGTAGGAAGATAAAAGCCGATGACGGCTCTCTAACGGAAGGGAAGAACAGAATACACAAAGCAGTGCTGAAGCAAGTACCAGAAACTATTTTACAATATTTTTGTGGATTTAAAATTGGTTCTGAAACCGAAAGTGACGGCGGCGGATTGCTAGATTTCCTACAAAGAGGATTGCACTTAGTGCCCTCAAAAAGGGCTACATCGTTTGAACTTCTGGATATGAGCATGTTTAAAATGTCGAAGCCACTAGATACTACAGAGAAGGTAGATTATATTCGCGGGATTATGCGGCAATTACCCACCGCCACTTTTAACAAGACACCTGATTTTGCCGCAACAGTTATTAAAGAATTACTAAATTAATACATATTTTTACAGAGTGTTACAATATACAATGAATTCCATTTTTTAAAATAATTTTTTACCGCCGTCTGTATTTAATCTATTGTCATCAATAATGGAGGAAGATTTGGTGTCAAGCACCACATCAATTACTTCAGGGATTCTATTCTTGATAAAACTAGAAACTCTCAACATAACAGTGTCAGTTGCATGCCAAAATCGTCCACTTAATGCAACGTATATAGTTGGTCCATCAATTTCAACTAATTCAATTTTTCCTGTAATTCCAACATTTTGAGATGCTTTATCGTAACCAAATATAGTTCCCAGCTCCTTGCGCACCTCATCAATAACAATTAATGCATTTTCATCGCATAGTTCTAAAGGAGAATCATCTAAAGGTCGAATGTATAAACTTTGTAATCGCTGCCATTTCACCTTATTCGATGAAGTAAATCCTGCAACTGCACTACAAATACATAGAACGACGAGTAATCCCAACTTCATTGATACGGAAATCAAATCTACAGCAGATTTATTTGTTTTTTCACTGCATGAGCATCGCTCGCAAGCTCGCAAAATTTTGGGGATTATATGCAGATACTCTGATAAAAAGAAACCTAACCATCTAAATAGAGTAGTTTATACCACGGTCCCTATCAAGTTACTCAATGGAGACTATGTTGTAATACAAGATTTGTCATCCAAGAATAATCGAACGGTGCATATTACCAATTGAAAAAATATTTTTGAAAAGATATTTTTTTTTCAAACTCCTGGAACTGGTAATATGCACCGTTCGATTATTCTTGGATAA
>JACCDO010845523.1_pt1 | contig 30549 bp, 35 predicted proteins | sample 7446101 | NCBI WGS metagenome assembly JACCDO01 (sample SAMN15323440, study PRJNA562643) | freshwater metagenome | isolation source: river surface water | place: USA:Blue River Watershed | collected 2017-08-16
CATGTTTACCAAGCAATCCCCATATTCCGCACATCGCGCTGTTGTTTCTTACACAGCCTGTCATTAATCTTTGGGTCTATAAACGTACGGAACTTGTGTAATCATATTCCATTGTGGGAAGCATGGACGCCAACATTTTCAAGAATGCAACCATATAACTTTCTACAGATACATTGCCTCCTGCGCCTACCGACATACCTTGTAAAATCCGTTTCATTGCGTGCGCGTGTCGGCAAGGATGTATGCTGATTGTAAGTGTATCGGGTTCAAATGGATGACGTTCCATAGTGGCGGTACGATTCACGTAATCCTGCATCACATCTTGCGACATTTCGTCGGGAGTCAGGGGTGTTCCATCTGCGGCACGACCCACCAAATAGGCACGTGGGCACGCATAGTAGTTATCGTATGTTATGTACATATCATACAATCGCAACTGCGCATCTGGATATGCAACATTAACATCTTGATTTGCTGTTTGTAATACAGCCTGGTCCACATAATTATCAATATCGGCGTATTCATCAACTTCTTGTGCAGCGGTGACGGATGATGTGGCGACCCAGTTATCACCGGCATCTGTGTCTTCACCAAGTGCCTCCGCCGTTTGTGAAACACGAGCACGCGATGGAATATTTGGGCATACAATACATTGTTGCTCGGGCGGCAAATAGGATTTTGTTGGTTGTCCAGGTCGTAGTGGTAACCACTGAAAGGAAGGGTAAGCACGAATAAGTGCGTGGCAACTATGTACAAATTCGTCGGGAGTTAACTTTCCTTCGGCGAATTGACTGAATTTGAGTGTGGGCGTGATGGCTTCACGAAACGCTTGAAACGCCGCTCGCATTTCTAATACTTGCAACGATTTGCTTATGCGTGTTGCTTAGGCGCGCTTTGCGGCGCGCATAGCATCACCCAACTTAGCGGCCGGGTTACGCGCCTTCATATCCTTGTAGACACGCATGACCTTCTTGAGCCATTCAGAGCGCTTGCCACCCGCCATGTTCTTGCGGGTGTTTTTGCGGCTAGCCTTGCGGCTGTTCTTACGATTACGACGAGTTTGGGCGGGCATCTTTGTTATACATTGGACAAATAAAAAATGATGCAACTGTTAATTAATCCTGAATTGTAATGCGTGTTGGTTGGAATTATATTTGGCGGTATGGCCTAGCCGCACTTATTGCGGCTGCAGCAGCCGCCCTTATAGCAGTTGGCATTTATTTGAATTCAGTACCACTTTTAATAAGTGGTGTATCGGGTTGTGTATTTCTGGCATTTTATTGTTTGATTGTGTTGATTCCATGGATGGCGCGTTGGACACAATCGCTGCCATTACATTCGTAGGTACAAACTTTCAGGTTGTGCAATATCACGCATCATCACCGTCTGCACATCCTTGAGTTTTTCTAACATTCCAACATCACACTTGAATGTTGCCAGTGCAATCCATTCATTCACCAAGTTCATCAGCTTGAGTAGCCCGCGCATCAGATTGCCCTCATACATTTCAAAGCGCTGTGCAATAGACGCCGCAGATTCCGCCCGGCTGACCCAAGCGTGACCTATCTCTACCCACAGTGTTGCCAGGTTCCAGTAGTCATCAGGACTCGTGATTCCATGACGGCGGTCAATTTCCACGCCGTGTGTACCCCAATCATCCACTGTCATCAACACATCCTTTACACGCTGGCTAAGTGGCAGTGCCGTCGGATGCGAACCTTTTTCCACGGCTTCCTTATCCACCAGAAACGCGCCCAGCACGGCCACGATTTCCTCAACGGTCGCATCGGCCAGTAGTCCAGATTCATACAGTTTCGCCATCAGCAACGGATTGCCTTCGTTGATTTCCGTAGCACACGTGCCAAAGTATGTCAACCGCGGTATCGCCGTCGCCGCGTCACGCGGCTCCAAGGCACCCCAATCTTCCAACGCGGCCAACAATGGTGCAATGCGTGTATCCTCCACTGATGCGGCAACGGTAGCACGGGTGTCCTGCAGCTGCTTGATTTGTTTCTGATATTTCAGCCACGCATCGTAATTCTTCAGCACCGTATTCCACGACGGACCTACGTGGCGTTCACGCCATTTATCCAGTTCGGCCTGGGCTTTACGGCGCGCAGCATTTACACTGGCGGCCACAGCCGCTTCCAGCACGCTGCGTTGTCCGCATTCGGTGCGCTGCTGTTCTGTCAATGGCAGACGGTCCGCGGCAGCCTGGAGTTCAGACACTTGTGCATCCAGTCCGCGAATTGTTTCACCGCGCTGGGCGTTCCAGTAACTTGCATCAATCAGTGCAGACCACACCGGTGCATCCTTGCCCGCACTGACGTGCACTGCCTTCAATATAAAGTCGTAATGGAATTGCAGACGCGACTGCAGCGGCACAAGTGGACCCGTAAGCGCCGACGCCAGTTCCTCGGGTTCCACGGGCCGACGTGACGGCAAATACATAACTACACCCCGTGTATCTTTACCGCGTCGTCCTGCACGACCCGCCATCTGAATGTACTCATCCGGTCGCACAACACGGAATCCGTCCTCTGATGGCTTTTTCAAGTCCAAGAACACCACCGTGCGCGCAGGCATATTGAGGCCCACGGCAAATGTTTCCGTGCAAAACAGCACCTTGATGTATCCGCGCGCAAATAGCAGTTCCACAATCTCCTTCAACAGCGGCAGCAGACCGCTATGGTGGAATGCAATACCGCGCTGCAGGAGTTTGAAGAGTTGGTGGTACTGTGGAAGATGCTGCAACGTGGCATCATAATGATGCAGATGAAACTTAATAATGTGTGTGACAGCTGCCGTGTCACTGCTATCAATAAAATCGCCTGTAAGTTGCTCGGCGTAATGCTCACATTCCTTGCGGCTAAACACAAAGAATAGCGCGGGCAGCAACTCCTTCTTTTGCAACGTCGTTACACACTCATTGAGTGTATGTTGGAATGCCTGAAGTTTCACTTTACCGGCCGCACCGGCAATGGAATCACCGGCAGCCTGGGCCGCGCGTACACGGTCCTTCCAATCATCGTGCGCCTTGGCTGTACGTTCACGGCCACGTAGCCATGCGCGGTACACATCCGCCTTGTACGGCGCCTCGTCACCTTCCTTGAATGCCACAAGCGGAAGCACGCCGGCTTCGGCGGCATCGGAATAGATACCGTGCGTAAGTGGCACAATGCGATGTGATGTTTTCAGAAGCATAATGGGTCGCTGTTTAGCGGCACCCAGCCACGATGCAAACACTTCAGGGCTATCAATGGTCGCCGACAGTAGAATCAGTTTCACTGCCGGTGGAAGTAGAATGAGAGTTTCCTCCCATACGTGTCCACGGTCAGGGTCATTGATATAATGCACCTCGTCAAACACAACGGCGTCCACGCCATCCATTGTGACTTGACCCGCCGTACCAATGTGGGCCGTACTGGTGCTCATCTTGAAAAGCAGATTGCGAAGAATCTCCGTAGTCATCACAACAATATCGGCGTCCGGATTGCATTTGATATCACCCGTTAAAATACCCACGGACGCTGCAGGAAACAACTTCTTCAAATCGTGATACTTTTGATTGCTGAGCGATTTAATTGGCGTGGTGTAAAACACACGTTTTCCAGCACGCAAACTATAAGCAATCTGATACTCGCCCACCAACGTTTTACCAGAACCCGTTTTGGCCGTCACAAGCACGTTGCTGCCATTATGAATCGCGTCAACAGCGTGCTGCTGCCAGGGGTCTAGAGGAAATGTGTAAGAAATGGCAGGGTCTGCCGGCGGATACGCCGCAGGCCCTACAGAAATGGAAGGAACAGAAAGAAATGTAGACGTTGACATATTGCTTGCAGTTTCTGGCGGGTGATTGTTATGTATTCAAATTTTTCTTTGGATTAACACAGCACCCTGCTCATCAAACATTGTGTACGCCGTATCTGTTTGTTGTTCCATAATTGCACCGGTATCATAATATCGTGTAAAATTCCCTACACGCATACCGTTGCTGTAAGACCCGTCAAATTCCAGGCCGCGATTTGGATAATAAACTTGGCACGGACCGTCCAATTCATTTGCCGCATTCAAACGATACACGTATACGTATCCCCGTGAATCGGTAGTTGCATAATCGCCGCTCCATACAACAATATGTGCATATGGTTTTTTGCATTGTAAACATCCGGTTTTATTGAGACGTGTTTGCACAAAGCAGTGTTTATGTATTGGTTTAAGACAATTACAGGGAAGTATATATTGCCCCTGCTGACCACAAATATGACAGGTCGCCGCCATACAATGGATTACGGGATTTTATGGAGCCGGTGTGCCGTCCTTGTCATGCCAAGGGCGTTCATAATTTGATTATAAACGGTATATTATAGTAGAGAACATGTCAAATCAAAATAACAATAACGTGAATGGTCTCAACCCCGAATTGGGCGATCTTGTCACCTTCACAAGTGGCACGTCATCCACCACGGGTCGTATCATTTACCGTGATGATTCCCTAATCCGTATTCGCCCGTTTCATAAACGAACCCGTGCCGTGGAATTTGAATTGGACCCTACAACCCATACATTCTTGGAAAAGTATGACGTGCGCGAAATCCAAATTCACGAAAAACGTAAGTTTCCCCAGTTTTCCAAACAACTTGGTGTATCGCGTGGCGACGTGCTTGAATTCTACAATACAGACGGAGTGAAAATAGGTGAATCAAAGCCTGTATTTGAAATTATTGCAAATGAAGAATACGACGGCATAAAATTCGATGATGGAACAACACTTGATTTTGGATTTTTAGGGCCTCCCGAAGATATTGGCGTTATTGTTGTATTAACTGCACCCGCGGAACCCGAGGACAATAGCACATTTGATGCATATAATGATGCCGCAATTCCAGATATCCCGGAAGATGACATTTCAGAATTAATACGGTCTACTGCACTTATTCGTGAAGTGCCGTCGGAAGAACTTGTATACGATGACAGTATTCAGCGCGAAGATATGTTTGTATCTCTTTTGATGGATTACGACCGCTCACAACAACAGAATCCTCGCATTATGCAAAAATTATATCGTGAAACCGATTTATACCTGGCGCTTAAGAACTCAGTCCGTGAAAAAGCCGAATCGTCTGCACTTCCAACAGTTCGTTCCTATACAGTATCCACAGTGCTTGAATCTCTTGAAAAACAGCCTTCCCATGCGCCACTTGCATCTGTCATTCCAGTTGCCGACGTAAAACGCGTTGTATATGGTGATATGGCCGATAATTCAAAAGCGGGCGTTGAAATTCGTAGCGAAACAAAATCATTGGGTGCGGTTCAAGTTGCACTTCAGCGTTTGAGTCAGGCCGGCGGAGCCGATATTTTATTATTTGCGGATTATATTAAACAATCCCTGAAATCCAATGAAGCCTACAGTGCAATCAATCCTACCAATGAAAAAATATACGTTGACCAGGAAGTCATTCGTAGTGCAGTGCCCCCACATACTGTGGATGGTTTGCCGGCACTCGGTGAAATTGAATCATTAAACTCTGACAATGTTACACAAATACGGCCACAAGTCGCGCGTCTTTTGTCCGGCAATATTGTGCGTGACCCCAAACGTGACGTGCAAATTAGCATTGCCGAAGCCGATTCCGCCAAAACAGTGGGACATATGTTGGCATCACCTGCACTTTCACTACGTCGTGCACCAAATCGTTCATCCGTATTGATTTGGGATGTGCTTGCTAGCAATGCGTCACGCGGAAGTGCTCGCTTGTATGCCGACGAACTTGCAACAGAAGTCAAACAAATTGACGATAGTGATGAATTCACACTCCAATCATTATTGGAAAACCGTGTGCCTCATACACTTTCCTTATCGGACCGAACTGTTATGAACGTCACTGATTCACTGGGTCTACGATATTTGGAAATGACGGATGAGTTGATGAAACCACTTGACGACGCCTTGCTTATTGGACAACAAACTTGGGATGCGGATTATAAAAAACTCATTGCATCCGCGGCGGCCGCATTGCGTGAAGAACGTGGACCGGCGGTTGCATCCCTTGGGCCAATTGCAGACATTGCCGATGAACCAGTGGGGTCCGTATTACAGGCAATCAAAGAACGCGAACGTTCTTTGCATACACTTGATTTAGCAGTTGTAAATGAATTGAACAAAGAAGCGGAATCTACCCTGATTCGCATATACTATGGGCTAGTGGCCGCATCACCAGACCCCGTTATGGCGAATTTGAAATCAATCTATAATGCTGAAAACTCACGTCAGCAACGCAATATTGCAACAAAATATGAAAAATCACGCGCATTTACTGCGGAGCCGGCCATTGTAAATTGCCCGCACGTTCATGAATATGAACTTCTCATGAAAATCAAAGATGACCAAAAGCGAATGATATTGTTTGAGAAATTTTTCAGCACATATCAATCTGGTGAAAAGGATGATTATTATGTGTGCGGTACGTGTAATACAAACCTGGTATGCAAACACGAAGTGATGTTATTGAATGAATTCTTGAGTGCAGGGGAAAGCTTGAATACACACAAAGAGTTGTTATTGAAATATGCCGGACCTGTATTTGAAGGCAACTACACCTGCAAAAATTGCGGTCAAAAAATCAGGGAAATTGAATATGACTCGTCTCTTGAATTTGACGACGAGGGACGTCCATTGGTGGGACGTTCCGTCTTGGAAACGGAAGACGCCGATGACGAAATTGAATCACGTATGATGAGTGATAAATTCAAGGATTTGCCATTTGATGAAAAAGACCCCGCTGCGGCCACAAAACTTTTTTATTACAAAATTGCGCGCACCATTATGGAGAAAATCGGTTATGTTGCAACGAAAGAAATTTATGGTCGTATGATAAATGCGTGCATTGAATATACAGAATTGAAAATTCCTGCCAAATTCAAACAGGAAGATAAATATGTGAATGCATTCGGAATTGGATGTATGGGCGCATTGGCATTAATGGAATTCCAAATCAATAATCCAGATATTCCGATTGCTGCATACGGTTGCACATTTAGTCGCAGTGGTTTTCCAAAGGATGATGGGCCTGATACAGGGGCGTTGGATTATACTGTATGTGCAATCACATCTATTCAGATAAATGCAAAGCCTTGGAATAATACAACTTGGACCGTGTTTAGCGATACCAAAAAACGCATGGATGCAATTAAACAAATTATGAAATCGTGTGTTGGAGGCATTCTTGGAACCATTGGTGGCAATTTGCCAACATCAAGTCTTATTTATAATGAGTTATTGCAATCCGCTCGCACTGGTGAAAATTCTGTGCAACAACGTGCAAAAGATAAATTGCCGCCATCCTTCCGTCCTCTTACAGATTATGCAATTGCGGCTCGCACACCCGTTGCTAATCCAGAAATTTTTATGCAGCAGGCAAATGGCAATTTAATTGGCACATTGCACGATGTGTATACAAACGAACGCCAACTTGTTCAAGAAGTCATTCACGACCTTCATACATTTGGAAAAACACACGGCATTGTCTCAGCCACAAGCAAACGTTCTGAATCCGAATGTTGTTTTGGCAATTTGAATGAAATAAAACTGCGCGGATTCAGTGTATCAGAAGGTAAACAAAATGAATTGGATTTACACAAAAAGGTGTCTAATTATGTACGTGCTCGTGATCCAACAGCAGTCAATGCTGGCACACACATATTTGTGCCTTGGTCAGCGCCCATTGTTTCTACCGAACTTCCACAACCGGAACCCGCCTCCTATTATAAATTATTCTTGAAACATTGTTTCCGAGGCCCACACATTGGTTATGTGCATGAATTTGATTTGAATTATGTATGCCGTCACTGTGATTTCCACATAAGTGAAGAATTATTGTTGAATTTGAATGAATCTGTAGTTGACACACCAGAAGATAAAAAAGTCGTTGAAAAACATATTAAAAAATGCAATACACTGGCCGCCGACTTAGTATCAAGTCAAGTTCAAATGAGTGATGAAGTATTCAAAGAACTTGAACAAGCCGTGCGTTCAACAAAAACAACATATTCGCCGGTCATTCCTGACGTGCAGGATAGTATGCAAGTATTGAAAGACTTGAGTTTATTGGATTCTATGAAAGAAAAACAAACCGAACTTGTTGGCCGCATAATTGCAATGAATACACAACAAGGAATGACAGAGCAAGAGCGCGATATTGCATTTTCCAAATTTTTTGGCGCAACATTAAACAGTGCCGAAATGAATTTCAAATCCAAACTGACATTAACTCGCGAATCAATGAATGAGGCCTGCTGGAATGCAATCAATGCGTCAAATAAAGAGGGCAATACAATCAATGCCGACAACTTGTTAACTATAATCAAAAAACTAACAGGACATAGAATTTATGGACCCAGAAACATAGTTCGTAATTTTGTTATCACCGCCGAACAGATATGCCGTCTTTACAGCGATATGAATAAAATCAGCAATAGTGTAATGATGCGTTGGTTCGGAAAGTACAATAAGGAACACCGTCGTTTATTAGAAACGTCGTGGCAAAAACAGGGCATTGTTATGGAATTATTACAGGCCGTTCAGGGCGATTTTGAAGATGAAACAAAACAAGACATAAAATCTGTTTTGACCAAGTTTACGGAATGGATGGGACCCCTGACACAAACGTGGATGACAACCTTGTTTCCTTCAAACAATTTGCGAGAAAAGGAATTAATTGCCATTTATCGCTGGATTTCTTACATTGCGTTGAGTGAGTGCCTAAATATGGATGGACCAATGTATGTTGATGTGCCGAAAAGTGCGGAGCGCCGTGCACGCGTGAAACAGTTTTTGTGTGTGTTTGTTACCTTAGCACTTAACCATAGCGAAACCAATATGCTTATTTTCCAAAAATCTAAAGAACAGATACGCGAATCCATTAATGCTCGCACAACAAAAGAGCGTGCAGCCATTGTGAAACGTATTGATGATGTTGAACGAAGTGAACGAGAAGTTGAACTTATCAATAAACGGTTGGGTATTGGTGTATGGGGCAATGTATATACAAACAAATTAACTTCCTCTGCGTTTGAGATGCAACTCCGTCAGATGAAAGAGTTTGGTGTATTAGACTTTGACCCGTCGGTGTCCGAACAACGTGGACGTCAAGAAAATGCGGCCGAAGCATATGGTCTTGGACGAGGACGCGCCGAAGGTGCCGACCGTGTTGATTTGGCAGAATATGACTAATCAATGGTCTAAGAATTTGGGAATAGTTTAACAAACAATGGAACAAACATATGTTTGGATTTATAGAACATCCACACATATGTTAATTGTAAAACGGGCGCCTTTTTCGTATCGCACGGAAACAAGTGACCCATCCACTGGACTGTTATATGTGAATGTTGTTCCAGGCACGTGTATTCCGCTGCCGAAATGGGAATGGGTAAAACGTCAAGACGGGCGTGTTATTGCAGGATTGGGAGACTATGTGTATGATATTTCAGATATCTTGTAATATTTCTAATGGAATACAGGCACCGTCATCATAAAAATAACACCGCACTTTGTCGCCACGTTTATGTGGAATTAACAAACAAATGTGGCGACTGAGTGCTGGATATGTTGGAAAATATAGAAACGGTCGTCCCAACGATGATGTTTGTATGATTCCTATAAGTTCCATCTTTGTTTATTCGTGATTTTTTAATAACGAATATAGAAAGCCTGATTAGGAGATGACCGTTTTATGGTTAGCATTAGGATTATATATAATCGGAGTTGCACTTGTACTGTATATCCGACCAAAGTCTATGTTTTATGAAGGTGGTTGGAAAGAATTTGGTCTTGCGAATACAAATTCGTATACTGTATTTCCATTTTGGATGTTTACGCTAGTATGGGCAGTGCTATCGTATGCATTTGCTACACTTGCAATGATGTTTTTTGCATCCTCTACATTACATACAATGCCCTCAGTTGAATCGGATTCGCCTGTTGCAAAACCAATCAGTCGTGCAGCACCGGCAGCAAAAGCACCCAAGCCGCCGAAGATGCCAAAACCCGCTGCGCCCGCAACTGCTTCATCACCCACATCTCCCGGTTATTACGTTTTAGACACGCCTGTATCTGGTGGTCCACCCCGGTATGTGTATTATGGACCTGAGCCGCCGTCTATTCAAAACTTAGAGCGCTTTGCGTCTAGCGTCTAATGCGCTTTGCGCCCAGCGTCTAATACGCCTTGCAAACAGCGCTTAACATACCGGAAATCGCAATGCCAAACATTGTTGCCCAGAAACTAAAATAACTGTATCCCACCGAATCAGTAATGGCAACATCCAAATCGGGTGGCAATATGTTTGTTATCAATCCGCGCACAGACGGCACAAATACGCAAATCAGTAGTACGGCTGTTTGGATTCCAAAGGCGATTCCTGCATTTGCAGTTACACGTTTCATATCTTTCACTGCTCCACAATTGGATTTCTGGATCAGTGCATTGGCACCAAGGGCGGTTACATAGGATAAGGCCAATGCAGCCAACACATACGTCACCAAAATTTTAGTATCACCGGCATCAATACCAAGTGTAGGTCCAAGTCCCATAAATATACCAAACGGCAAACAGGCCATCAATAATCCTGCCGTGATCATCATTGCGTAAACAACAGTGTTGTCCATTCTTCTTTCTCTTACCTTGACAAAAAGAATGGCTGGACGCAAATCTGGAATTGACCCCTCAAAAATCAAAACATTTGCAGATTGGGTAAACTATTCTGACCGTGCCAATGTACGAAAAACTACAGACAATCGTTTACTTGTATTGAATCCGGCAAATCCATCTGATTTAGAGTCTGCAATTGAAATTCCACATTCCTATGGCGTTGATTTTCGTAGTGCACTTCAATCACACGACGAAAGCCTCCGGGGACAAGCAGAAACCAAATACAAATCTCTTAAAGAAGCGCGAACTGCCGAAGTCGCTAAATTACTTGATGTATATATGGCTGCACAAAAGGCATACTTGAGTGCGGTTCACGAATTAAAAGCATTGCGCGATGATGATGAAAAACGTAAAAAGGCCGCGTTTGTTGCCGAGCTTGGTGCGGTTCTTGCGGAAGCAGACCACAATGTTCGCCAGGCACAATATCCTGGACGTTACGTAAAAGTCGTCAGTCAAAAAAATGTTAGCCGCCGGTATTTAAACAATGCAAGTATGGACGACCGGAAAATTGTATCGGATTTATACGCGCTGCGTAATGAATACGAAACTGTTGACGAGCGCATTATTGAAGGGGGTAGGGCTTAATGCGGTCCTCGGACTTATCACAATCCACCGTCTTTGTTTCGTATTTGAAACAAGTGCCATTGCGGTCGCGGTAAATTACGTCCGCTGTGTTTTCTAAATTTGGATATTTTGTAACCACCATAGGTGCAGGTTTCAAAATGTATACAAAAAATATACCTGCCGCCAATCCCGCCAAAAAGGGGAAAAACTGTATTTGATTAAAGAACTTCATTTCTACATATGCGTGCAGAAAATTGTATGCGTCTTAACTAAGGAGCAATGTTTGATTGGTTAAACATTATGAAAGTGCCAGGATTGGCAACAGTCATCAGTGTGCTGCTTGGGTTTGGTCTTGCAGCACTCTTTCGTCCACTTTGCCGTGGTCCTGATTGTCTAATTTTACGCGGCCCACCGGTTAGCGATATTCGTGGTGCTGTATACCAATTTGGTTCCAAATGTGTGGAATTTGTACCAAAACCTGTCGCCTGTCCTGCGAAAAATGATTCAACTGTAAAAGTCGTAGAAACAATGATATTCGCGGATGCTTCGTAAGCCTAAACGCCTGCAAACTTAATTTGCGTTTAAGTACATCCCCGAATCCCTACAGCCAGTTTAAACAATGTCTTCCGAAGCCGGCACATCTTTAGAAGAACTTGAAAATGGTGACTTGAAAAATACTGCAGATGAACAACGTATGCAATCTATTTTAGCCGATATGAATGCATCCGGTGCGGAAGTTGCAAGCGGTATCAATATGCCCGCTCGTCAGCCTATGCCACCTATGCAACCCATGGCTACCCAACAGATGCCAATGCAAATGCCGTCACTAATGTACAATCCAAATCCACCCATGGCGAATCATTATATTCCAATCCAAGATGGGGGAGCACCGGCAAAACGTTCCACGCTCAAAAAGAAAAATGTATGGTCGTCTATTGTTGATTCAGTGCGTGATCCCATTGTTGTTGCAGTCATTGTCTTTGTCATTTCACTCCCGGCACTTCATACATTTGCTGGCAAATATGTTGGCTGGGCATATGTATTGGGTGGTCAACTTTCCTGGCTTGGTTTATTTGTGAAAGCCTGTTTGGGTGGTCTTTTGTTTGCGTTGTATCGCACAGTGATGAATTTGATTGGATAAATTTACTCACGTTATCGTAGAAATGGACGCAGTCATCAAGTCTTTGAAAACCATCAAAAAGATGGATAATGAAAAACTATCATTATATTGTTCTTATGGTGTATTCGGTTTAGCGGCTATCTATATTTTTTACAATGGTCAACTTGCAACCATTGGTCTTGCCATTGGTGTGGCCATGATTTTGTATTCCATCACAAAGAATTGTATGGTATCGTTAATTGCCGGCGCACTTGTCGGTCTTATTGCGGTGCATTATTCCCGGCGCCGTCACGAGGGATTTGCAGATGCTCCAGCCGAAGCCGAAGAAGCCACAGAAGAGGAATTTGAGGATGAAAAGGCACCTGAAAAGCCCAAACCAAAGCCCGCCAAGAAAAAGGCACCTGCTCCCGATCACGGAACACGCGCTGAAGCCTTTCAACTCGGCAAGAAGTACAAGATGCCTAGCGAAGGCGATGACGAGGAGTACCACTTGGATGCCGGCACAACAATGATGAATGCCTACAAGGCCCTTAAGCCCGAACAGATTGCCAATATGACAAAAGATACACAGGAATTGATGAACACACAAAAACAACTGATGGGCACATTAAATACATTGAAGCCGCTAATTAAAGACGGCAAAGAAATGATGGAAATGTTCCAATCCTATTTCGGTTCTGGTGGCATTGGTAACTAAATATGCAACCACATCAGAAAGATGAATTTCAAACATGCATACATATTGTTTATGGTTGCATCTTTGCTTCTAACAGCAGGATTGGTGGTTATGTATGTTCGCCGCGGATGGTGTTCGGTGCCCAAGAAAACAGAAGGATTTGAATCATCCGCCACGGGCACTGAAAATCCAGGCGATGGCATAAAAATGGGATTAGCGGCACTTACAAACAAATTGTATGAAACCATTGGACGCCTGGAAAAATTCAAAGCAAAAACGGGCGATGAGTTTCTAAAAGAACGAATTGGATTCGCAAATATGTCAACAACCGATTTGGCCAGAATGCAATTAAAATCTTTAAATCCTGAACAAGAATAGGAGTAATAAATGAAACGTCGTATACCTAAAATGTCTGGTGGTAGCCTTGGTGGTGGATTATGCCCCACTGGTTTTTATTGTATGGATACATACACCTTCTTAATTTTGTTATTGGCCGTAGTTGCAATTGGTGCAATAGGTGTATTTATTGCAAAACAATATGGGTTGTTTGGGGCGTCGTCGGCCGAAACGTATAGACCCTACGTGGACCCACCGGCACCAAAAGTCGTTGTTGTACAAGCACCTGCTGCTGTACAACAGCCACCACTTGACCCACGTTTTGCACCTCTTTCACCCGAACAAGTATATACACCTCCGCCCGATTTGCGTGGATTTCCGTCACCTCCGGTAATGGCTGGTATGGGACCTGCGGCTCCTATTAACATTCCTACACGCGGCATTCCCGATTCCTTTCAACAAATTGGCGTCTTAACAGCCGCCGGTGGTACGGAAACATCTGCATCACCTACACGCACTGTACTACCTCTATTTGGTCGCAAATTGGCAACCAATCGTGACCGTTGGAACTACTATACACGCACCGACGGTATGAATCCCGTACAAGTTCCAGTGCAATTCAAACGTCGTAATTGCGACGATGATAATGGTTGCGATGAAATAATGGACGGAGACTCAATTGGTGTGCCCGTGTTAGGTCAATCGTATACTGCAAATGTTTATCGTTTTTCCACACCCCGTTATTTACCCATTGTATAAACCCGCGTTATTAGTAAGAGGATGTCGTTAGACTCAATTATTGATAATGCATTTGGATGCGCTGAGACTCCTGTCTATATTCCCAGCGGATTCAATATGACACGTATACCACCTTGTGGCTCGTGTGATCTTCGTCTTATTGCAAAATTGGCAGGGCCCGGCAATGTTACGCCGTTGCCAGAAGGGTTATTGATTAATGAAAATCCCACAGCATCACTTCGTGTAAACGGCATAGGTCATAATCTAACTACTGCAATTCTAACATTTCCTGGTGCACATCGGTTGCCGGATCGGCAGGAAGTCTGTGAAGCAGAATTAATGCTTTATTTCCAAAATGATCGCGATACAACGAAACACGTCTGTTTATGTCTGCCAATTGATACCGGCGTGGGACCAACTACGCGCTATTTTGGCACACTTGCAACGGGGGAATTGAAAGGGCGGCCAACAGCAGAATCCTTGATTCCTGCAGGCGCGTCCTTTCTTTCCTACAAGGGTGCCGATTTGCGTGGACGTGATGCAAAACGTTCACGATTGCGCTCCAAATGCGATCCTATTGCAGTATATGTAACATATTATGTATGTTTGAAACCAATCTATATGAGCACAATTGATTATAAACGATTCAAGGACCGGTTTTTAGACGATACATTTGTTGGACCCGTAAAGCCTGTGGCAGATGCAATTGTGGATAAATTAATACGTGTTGGTCTTTTTGTATCCGGCATAAAAGTGGGCGAAGACGCTGATGTTGGCAAACGAAACGATTTGCAAAATCTAAAATGTTACAAGATCGATCCAAATCGTGATATTAAAAATGGACAAGTCTATGTGGGTGGTGAAAAAGCGCCCAAACGGACATTGCAAGATGAATTGGCCATGGGTGACACGGGTCTTGCAGGAGAAGGAGACGCACTCAGTGAAATGGCGGATAAAGCAGCAACCATAAAGCCCGGTTCCATTGAAAAAATACTGTCCATAGTGATTGGTGTTGCAATTGGACTTATATTGTGTGCAACAATTGCATATTTTGTTATGCGAAAAACATTTGATAACTATATCCCGGCCACGAAATTGTATAGCGGGCCAATCAAAGCGTCCATGCTTTCTTTGAAAATGCCATCATTGCCGTCCTTTGGTTGCCCAAAACCGGCAACCTAATGCTTGGTTGCCCCCACCCCAAAAACGGCAACCTTACGCTTGGTTGCCCAAAACCGGCAACCTTAGTAAGAGGTTACCGCACATCATGAAAGTCAAAAATTACCTGCCATTCATTGTGGCATTTGTCGTATTGTGTGTCGTTATACTTATAATACGTATGCCCGAATCTCCTATAGCAAAAGTAACGCAATGGTTTTCAAATCGCGTAGAAGGATTTGCCATGCCCGTTTTTACAAGTCCACGTTGCCCACCAGGATACAAATTTTTCACCGATAAAACGGGAGAAAGTTATTGCTGCAAGGGATCGGTGAATCCGTACAGTCATGCCTGCAGTGGCGTATTGTGTTCTCTACGTCCAGATGCCACTGACCCTTCCACAAAAAAGCCAATGCCATTTTGCGGCGATGTGATGAAACAATTATGGGATACAGCCGAATCACAGTGTCCCAAAACATATCCAAACTATGCATTGAATGGTAAATGTTGTGCAAGCGGTTCCGTACAGGATGGAGCAATGTGCTCCGCTGAAGATACAAAAGACAATGCATTTTGTACATTGGATGACTATTCTAGAACCGGTGAAAAATTATGCAGTACGGAGCGTCTTAAAGAAAATGTAAAATGTCCTCAAGGTATGAAATCAATTGTTACGCCTTTGAGTGCATCTGATATTCAAAAATACCCAGCGGCTCGTGGCAAATCAATGATTCGTTGCATGGATTCCTTTTCATCTTGTTTTGCGGATGAAAGTATTAAAAACCTACAAGCCGCTGGTGTTTTTACGGATCAGGGCGATAGTTTGAAATTACACGAAGCATCTTGTAGCAAATGGGATACGACAAATGTTCAAAGAAATCTTGCTACAAATCCTTTGCCCGGCAAATTCTTATTACGCGCACCTGGCAAAAACAATCTATGTATGGACGATGGCGGAGGCACTGCGCCTGGGCAGAGCAAAATGCATTTGTGGACGTGTGATGCTCGCAACCCAAATCAACATTTTGAATATCTTGCACAAACACAACAAATACGCAATCCTAATAAAAACTTATGCGTGGATGACGGTGGTGGTGTTGCAAATGGACAATCTAAATTCCATTTGTGGACCTGTGATCCAAACAATCCCAATCAACGATTTGTATACAACCCCTATACCAAAATGTTCAGTAATCCAAATAAAAGCAGTGGAACAATGTGTATTGATGATGGTGGTGCATACGGACCTGGCACAGCCAAGATGCACATATGGCAATGCAACGCGGCCAATCCAAACCAGAAGTTTACCGCAGAACGTATTGATTTGCCTATTACGGCTTCAAAAGTTCCAGGGCTGATGCTTTTGCAAAATCCATTCAAACAGAATTTGTGTATGGATGACGGCGGTGGCATACTGCCTGGACAAACCAAAATGCATATGTGGACGTGTGATAAAAACAACCTTAATCAACAATTCACATACGACCCTCTTTTGAAACAATTGAAAAACCCTAACAAAAACCTGTGTGTGGACGATGGTGCAGGCAGCAAATACCATTTATGGGCCTGCGATCCAAACAATAAAAATCAACAATTCGTGTACAATCCTCATACTCAAATGTTTGCAAATATGAATAAAGGCAAGTGCATGGATGATGGTGGCGGACAATTTCCAGGTGCAACCAAGTTTGATAACTACGCCTGCAGTGCGGCAAATATAAATCAACGATTCAAACCAATACTATTATAATGCGGTTTGGGGGGCGTCAGGCTTAAACTCATATGTCTTATGAAACATAAGTAATATGAATTTTTTCAAAGAATCTAAAAATATATTGGACTACTTCAATTCTCCCACGGCTGCGACAAATCCCGTCCCTTTGCAGCCAACATTACGTTGCGACGACGGGTTTGATTATTATGTATATACGGATGGCGCCTGCTCAAACAATGGAAAACACAATGCATTGGCAGGTATTGGAATCTATTTTGGCGATGGTGATGTTCGTAATATATCCGCGCCAATTACTGGAAAACAATCCAATAACACCGCTGAAATAGGCGCAATCTTACATTTGTATAGAATTATTGAAAACGATATTTTACAGGGCAAAAAGATTGGAATCGTTTCTGATTCAGAATATGCAATAAAATGTGTTTCATCCTATGGTAGAAAATGTGAAATAGAGGGATGGACAAAAGATATTCCAAATAAAGAATTGGTAAAACAAACCTATGAACTTTACAAAGATAAGACGAATGTTAAGTTTATACACGTAAAAGCACATACGGGTCGTCACGATATGCACTCAATCGGCAATGACGCGGCAGATAGACTTGCAAACAAAGTAATTGGCGCCGATGAATGTCCGTATCAAAATCAGCGATTGTATTTACAAGTACCGTTTGCTAAAAAGGATATTGTAAAACAACTAGGTGGACGATGGGATGCGGCCAAAAAACTATGGTATATCATGAGCGATTCTCACAACAAAGATGAAATACTAAAACTATTTCAGCGACACTATTAGGATGACTATAAAAGCAGTATTAACACACTGGCCACTGTTTTTGGCAGTGCTCATCGTATTGTGCACCGTGTACTTTGTGTGGATAAATCCACGCATTGTGGAAAAACGCGTGGAAGGATTTGTTATGCCTCCCGATATGCCAACTGATGTTTGCCCACGTGGATTCAGGTCATTCAAAAATGCATTTGGGCAGCAGTTTTGCTGTGCCGGCGACGTGAATCCACTTTCAATGGTTTGTAGTTCTGACCGTGTATGTGCTTCGGCGGCGGGCACATTGAATCCAAAAACCGGCCAGGTAATGCAACTTTGCAGTGATTATTTGAAGGCCGAATGGAAAGACGGCGAGGCAATGTGTCCGCCATCACTTCCAAATTACGCACAAAGTCTGCGATGCTGTGCAAATGTTGCACGCCGCGATGGTGCCGAATGTATTGCGTCAGATATTTCCAATGGACAATTCTGTGAATTAGACGACTCAATGCTGCTGCCAGGACAGCGCTCGTGTGCAAATATGAAAATCCGCGAAACCATACAATGTCCTTCTGGAATGCGTATGAATGCGCAGGAACTCAATGAACAAGACGTCAAAAAATATGGAAAACGAGCAAAGAATCGTGAATTGGTGCGATGTGTAAATTTAGACAGCATGTGTTATCCTGATATTGGCGTTGAAGCATTGCGACAGATTGGTATTTTTAAAGACGATGAAACTCGTGCAGTCATGGACGCAAATTTATGCAGTGCCTGGAAACCCAAATCAGCGGCGGCAGCTGCCGCCGTAGCACCCAGACCTGTTGTTGAATCCACAAGTACTGCTGGCACTGGTGGTGACCGAACAACACCCGTCTTTATTTTTCCCGTGGGTGCAATGTCGCCCAATGGTCAGTTTTATGCCAAATCCGCAATTCCAAACGGCGCATTTTTGCCCATATTTGGCGGACAATTCAAAAAGTTCTTTGGACGCGGGGCATACCGTATGGCATCCGCTGACGAAATCGCACTATATTTGCCATCATTCAAATCCTTTGATTCATCTACGTGGTATTTTTTGGTTGGCGATTATCCTGGTGAAGGGGCAAATTCTGGTGGTGCATTTCCGCTGTTGGACACAAGTGCAGAAAAAAACGCATTGTTTTTGCTGTCGTGGGGCCGCGCGGCTGTTCCATTAATTCCATCTGTGCCGAATCGTGGCGCAAATCCACCCAAACCAACCTCCTATATTTTCCCAGTGGGTGTAAAAGTCAAAGGCATGACATATTATGTAAAAGGCCAAGTGCCCAACGACCAATTTATGAAATTGCTTGGGTCCGAATTCAAAAAATCATTGCGTCGTGCACGCATAGCCACACCGGCTGAAATTGCTATATATTATCCAATGTTTGCAAAACTAAATGATACAAATTGGTATTTCATTGTCGGCGATTATCCAGGTGATGCACAGGTCACGGGCGATATATTTCCAGAACTTGAAACGGGTAAAAAGTCCGGTTACGATTTGAGTTTGCAACTGCTGACGATGCCAGTGGGCACAATGTTGGCGATTTAGAGGCGTCACGTGGTTTAAAAATAGTATGGGGTGGTATTTTTTTCTTAACGTAACATGCAAAATACGACCCGAATTTAAGGAATTTGTTGAAAAAAAGTATTTTGAAACATTTGCCAAAACTAATGACAATGAAACATTGCCCAAACGGTACAAGGACGTTCTTGATATTTGGACAGGACTAGAATTGAGCAATTGGATGAGTCAAACAAAGCAAACAGATGATATATATCAATATCATATTGAAAAGAAAGTAATACGGCATAAACAGGGGTATCACGATTTGCTAACAGATATGGAAACTTTTCTAAAAGACATAATTGTGCCTATGACATCTGAAATTTATACTTGTTCTATTAAATCGGATGATTGTGGCTACGATACGTGGACATATACCGATGCCGAGTTACGAAATATACCGTTTCGTCTTGTAGACAAAGTAAAATCTGTGGAACACGTGTATAATGAGGACCGTACCGAAATTATTGAAACACGTGTGATTTACAAACACGGCGTGCCAAAAATACAATTTGTGGATTTGGAACGGGCATATATTGGTTCAAACATATAATACAATCTGATTGTATATTATGTTTACTTACGATATTTGCGTGTTGCCTTTCGCATGCGGCGGTTTTTGTTTGTTCTACGGCCGCCTCCAGGACCAGATGGTGCAGCAGCAGCAGCAGAAGCAGCAGCAGCCCTTGCATTTCTTGTTCTTACACTTTCAGGCACTCTATTTCCAATATGTCTTCCTAAAAAATGCTGCTGTGTTGGAACACCATGTGCCCACGCAGTTTGCACACGGGCCCTTGACACAGCCTGCCCTGTTTCATTGTGAAATACTCCCCTAGCATTTTGTTTCAGATATCTTGGCAAAGGCCTTGTGAAGTTTGATAAACTCATTGTTCGTACTCCCATAGTAGATAATTCAGCCGCAGCTGTAGCAGCTGCTGCTGCTGCCTCTGCTGCTGCAGCAGCTGCTGTGGCTGCTGCTTCTGCTGCTGCAGCAGCTGTTGATGCGGATACTGTGGGTGTTGCTGCCGCCCTTTCAGCAGCATCTTCTTCTCTTTGTCTTAATCTTACAATTTCTTCAGTTGGTCTGCCTGCTCTTTCAGCTGCTGCTCTTTCTTGCATTGCTCGTAAATGACCGGTTAATGCAGTAAATGCACTTGCATTTTGTAAAACTTCTCTTGACGCCCTTGAAAGCGGTCTTGGTGACGTTCTTGATGGTGTACGCGACGACATCGTTATATGTTGGTTGAATAAATAAATTTAATACGAAATTGCAGAAATCTTTTCATCCAAATCGGGACCGTAGCGTTGGAAATCGTTGCTGCCCGTATCGGCATCAGGGCGGTATGTATAATCACGCTCTTCGGACATTTCGGAGGCACGTGGGCGTTCCTTCGGGTACTGTCCGTCCACAGGTGCACCCTGTTCATCGCCATACGGCGCGGGTTCAAAGTTCTCAACCACGGGTCCAAGTGCAGGATTGGATGCATCCGTTTCCTTGAATTGGCCGTAATCACGGGGCTGGGATTCCTGGGATTCATACGGGTGTGCATCCACGTGTGGCTGTGTCATAATAGAGTCCTCACCGTACGTGGATTGCGCAAACAAACTCGCGCGGTTCACATTACGTTTGAAAAACAGAACAGCCGTGAGTACAAACAATGCAACACCAATGGCCGGGTACACGGAAAACGCACCAATGGCAGCAATCACCATAATCACAGTAGCAATTGGGCTAGACACAGCAACATAAGGCACTTGAACCATATTTGTGGCAACTGCCGTAGCAACAAGTAAAATCAAGCCAGCGACGATTGTCTTTTGCATTTCTAATACTGCATTCGGATAAAATTTGATTCACGTAACTTTTGTAAGAACCTAGGCACACCACAATGTCCCGAAAAGTTCTTACATCGCGCGGCTATGCCATTGAAAAAGAGGCCCTAACAAAACAACAAATTGAAGTATTAAAAAAAGAATTAACCGTTGTGCCTAATATTCCACCTTCATATGCCAACACGGTGCAGCCATTTCGCATTTGGTTAGAATCTCCTACACGATATTATTTGCCTCAAGCGTGGGCGAAAAACAAATATGGACCGGCGGATGGTGATACGCGTCCAGAAGGCGCCGATTTGCCATCTGCACTGAAGTTTGGTGGTTCACTACGTCCACATCAAGTGGATGCCCTAGCGGCATTTCGTGGTGCGGGGCAAAACGGAATTATATGTTTGCCGTGTGGATATGGTAAAACATTTACGGGCATTGCCGCCGCCGCTGAAATCGGGAAATGTTTCTTGATTGTGGTGCATAAGGAGTTCTTGGCGGATCAATGGTCGGAAGAATTAAAAACACTGATGCCAGGAATTCGTATTGGTCGCATTCAAGGTGATAAATGTGATATTGACGAAAAATATGATGTAGCAATTGCTATGATTCAAACAATCTGCTCACGAAACTATGCATCGGGAACCTTTGCACGTTTTGGATTTGCCATATTTGATGAATGCCATCATCTTGGTGCGGAACACTTTAGTATGGCGCTGCAGCGTATTAATTGTCGGCGTATGCTTGGGTTGACCGCAACACCAAAACGTACGGACGGGTTGACAAAAGTATTTGAAATGTATTTGGGCGCCATTGTGTTTCAGATTGCCCGACGACCCAAAGACGATACGGTATTGGTAGAGGTTATGCGCTATGCGTGTGATGACCCTGATTATGCTGAGGCACCTGTGGACTGGAAAGGAGATGTTGTGCGTGCACGGATGCTGAATCAGATTGCGGACTATGCGCCACGCACGGATGCAATGTTGGATTGGATGGCGTCCTATATGGCGGATCCGCACCGCAAACTATTGATTCTTTCGGACCGTCGCAACCATTTAGCAGCATTTGAGGCCGGATTCAAGGCACGCGGCATAGATTCCGTTGGATATTATGTGGGTGGGATGAAACAGAAGGACTTGGATGTTTCCGCAACAAAACGTGTATTGTTAGGAACGTTTGCAATGGCCTCAGAAGGTATGAATATTCCAACACTAAACGCCGTGCTGCTGGCAACGCCCAAAAGCAATATTGAACAATCCGTGGGTCGTATTTTAAGACTGCGGCCTGAGGAACGCAAAGTACAACCGATTATATTTGATGTATTGGACACGGCATTTACAGAATGCTTTGGCCAATGGAATCGTCGGCGTAAATTTTACAAAGAATGTGGATATGCCGTCAAATATATGGGCGAAGAATCATCTAGCGACGATTCAGACGCTGAGGATGATAAAAAGAATGGCGGTGGTGTTTGCGAAATTGAAGACGATTAACCACCATATTTGTATGGTATAATTAGAACAATGGCATCTGCTGCAGCAACTACAAATACCCCGGCTGAAGAATATACATTCAACAATGATCCTGCCATTATTGATTTTACTTGGCAAGAACTACTTGACTACAATAAGGCTTTTTTGCGTGGAGAAAAGAAGACTACATTTTATCACGCTAGCCCACTAATATCCGACCAAGTTCCATCTGACTTAATCAAACTGCATGATTTGGGAGTTTTTACGCTTGATGGTCAAGGGGCAGAAACAACAGACACATATCAACAACGTACATATTTAACTTGTTTGATGCCGCGTGATGCTGCTGCAAAATTGTATATTAATGCACGAAAAGATCCAGAAGTTATATTTGAAATGTCACTGATAAGTGTCAAACGTCAGGTGTATTTATCCAAAGAATTAAGAGATGCATGGGAAGGCCCTGGCTATTTATCTTTGACACGCGGGAAAGAGAAACCAGAAATGGCAAAATGGGAAGATTACACTACAAATCCAGAACCAATGGCAATGCTATATGCGGTGGAAGGCAAGAATTTTCGCAATTGGAGTAAATGGATTAAAGAGGATAAACTTTGCTACGTATTCATTGCAGATAAAGAATACGGTCAAGAGCCAAAGTCAATGCCAGCACGTATTGTTGCCTATTTAACAGCAACAGGAGGTCGAAGACGACACACAAGAAAGTATAAAAGCAGAAACAGGGCACGAAATACAAGATTTCGTCGTTAATGCTACTATTTTTAAACATTGTTTAGCAATCATAGTTGAATAATGATGGCTAAACAAATATATTCATTTATTTGCGCTGCGAGCGTTTACGTTGCGAGCGTCTGCGCAGCGAGCGTCTGCGCAGCGAGCGTCTGCGACGACCACCAACGCGTGCAGCCATGGGCACAACTTCATTAAAATCAGTCACGCCATCGGGTAAAAAGGCGCCGCTGCGGCTGCTGGGATTGAATGTAAAACCGGCTGTCTGGGCTTCATACACAGGCAAACTGCTTCCAGGTGCACGGTAGCATTCGGCACCATACGCATTGCCTGTGCTGTATGCACCGCCTGTTTGATTGGGTGTTGCACTATACAAATCTGATGGTGCACGAGGGTCCGCGGGCAACACGGAGCCTGCTGCGCTTGAGCCAGGGTGTACACCGGCACGTGTATCACATGGCACGGGAGCATGTAACGCGGCAACATTGGGTCCAGTGCCTCCAACACTCACACTAGGGTCCACGGCAAATGCACGCGCAAATCCACCGCGCATACGGCGCGTGCCCTTGCGGGACGTTCGGCGGCGCCCACCCCATCGGGGAACACTGCATCCATACGATCCACAAGCACCACCGGCCATCACTGTTTGTGCAAGGGCAGGGTTTGGCGGTGTCACAAGTTGGCCGGGACGCATATAAGCGCCACAATCACTATAGGCCTGGTTGATGGGCGCTTTGATAGAAAAAGACCAATCATTGGTCGGATTCACAGGCACCAAGGGATTTTGGACGCTGAATCCACCGCCACGTTTGCGGAAACTGCATCGGCGCATCTGACGACGACGAAGTGTTCGGTTCATAGTTCTACCTCTTCACAAGATTATTGTTTGACTCCGGTGACTTCCCATTTTTCAAACTGTTTATTCCATTCTGCTGTTACTGCAATATCATCTCCGCTCGCATTTCGTAACGCACGACTGGTTGCTAGTGTTCGCACAAGCGCTTGTCCCAATTTCGTACCATCGCGCCAGATTATATATACATCGGGTCCAATATCACGACGTACAATAAATGACTGTGTGCCCGATTGGGCAGCTGCTGCAGGGCGCACTTGCTGTGCTTCTTCCTTGGCAGGAATCCATATAATGCGTTTTTGACCCGATTTATTGGGAACAAATTCAACTACAACCTGTGGTTCAGGCTCGCCAACCGTATCCATGCTGATGTAGGAGGCAATAGTAATTTGCAGAGTTTGTAACGCCGTATCCGGTTTCCAATGCGTCGTAATAAACTCTTTCATCAACCCCCAACGTTCCGCAAAGGATTGCGTAAACCACGAGACAGTGTTACGCCATACAAGCACATCCTCCAGTACCATTTTACGTTCACGGGTCATATAACACGAAAACACCGCGCCGTCACGCAGCAACTCCTCAGAAAGACGCATGCGAATGCGCATAGGTCCGCCTGTTTTTGCGGCAATGGGTGGAATATACACCGCGCACCCTAATGATGGAACAACCGCAAGGAACCCTGAAAGGATGCCACGCGGTCTATAACTTGCAACTAATTTCTCACGTCGTATAATTCCGATATCATTTTCTGCAAACATACGACTGATACCAAGGGATTTTCCACGTGCACCCCAACCATAATTTCCAATCCATTCTTCGGCAACTCGTAACCAATCCATGATTGCCTGGTTTTCTAACAATGATATGATGTCTCAACTTTTAGGCCTCGGCCCTGCGAGCGGCGCTCTTGCGTGTTTTGGCCGCGGCCCTACGGGTGCTCGTGCGACGACGTGTGCCACAACGACGCATTTTATAACCGTCATCAAAACATTCATACCATCCTAATTCGTATTCATTTAAATCCCGCAATGCACATAGTTCATCGCGCTTTGTACTAAATCCTTTATTGTGCAGTTCCAACATAAATGCACGAAAATCGTCGTCAAAATACACTTCTTCCATATCTTTTGGAAGTTTCTTGGCAGCAATTTTCGCTTGAATGGCCGCCGGCAATGGTACAACATCCGCACCCGCGGCACACGATTTGCGATGTTCAAAACCAAATCGTGGATAGAATGTTAGAACTGTAGGAAGTGCTGAAAGTGTTATTATGCCATATCCACGTGATTCTACATAATCAATAAAATACTGTAAAAATTTGCTACCCTCTGATTTTGCACAAATCACATCCAAATAGACACCACTTCCACGCTTTGGCGAAGATATAATAAATCCGTGCGGCTTGTTATCACGTTTAAACACCATAATGAGCGAGTTTTGGTGTATTGCTTCTGCAATATATCCAGGAGATACCGAGTCCTTACACGCTTCATTACGAAGTGGTAAGATTGAATGACTCATGATTTCTTTTGTTAAATTACGCAAATATGTGCGGTCATTCATATCACCAAGTGGCGTACGGAATCCCTTTGGTTTTGCATATTTATCGTACACAGTCACTGTGTATGCCATATCTCTATTTTTACAAAACAATAAAGATACGGCACTCCTTTATTTTAGATTACAACATAGAATATGCAGACCCCATTTCACTTGAATCAAATGCGTTGATTCCTGACATAAATTCGCCGCCATTTTGTGCCATTTCAGGGGCATAGCCAACCATAGAATTTCCACCAGGTCCGCTGGCCTCGCTACCCAATCCAGATGCAACAACTGAACCCATTCCAGTTGACGGATGATGTTCAATCATTTGTTCTGGATGGCGTAAGTTAGAGCCGAACTCGGCATCCATGTGGACCGTGCGATTCATTGGGTCCATTGATTCGGGAATATCGTAATGTGTGGAAGGCGGGGTTTCTTGCAATTGTTCTGGCGCACGTAAATCGGCCTCGGTCTGTCCAGGCACAGATGGCATACGATTTGCTGCTGCAACGGACTGCACAATGGGAGCGCCGCCGCTACCGCTGTCACTCAATTCAACATTGTGACCATCATCATACACTTCATATTTTGGCGCCGAGCGACTACTTGTTGCACTTGCATTATCCAATGATTGAATACTTGATGAATTGCTGCCTGTTTTTTCTTCAGGCGACGATGCTTGAATAATATGATAACCAAAAAATGCAAATACCGCTACAATCAAAAGAACAACCAACCATGAAACTGGAATACGAGCAGCCATTATACTACCGTCTATGGGGTTATTTTTCCTGTGGTCGGGAACAAGTGCGTTTTATGAACGAATCAATGCGTTTTTCAATGCGACCGGAACAAATTTATCCAAGTCTTCACGTGTTCCAACAATAGACCAGTGTGTGCCGTGTGTAATTGCGCCTTGTGGAACGACTTCTTCTTCCCAAACATCATCCACGGTCGGTGGTGGACTCAATTCGCACTGTTTTACCGATTCCAATTGTATTACATATCCCTTTTCATCTGTATGAGAACCAAGAAATGTGCGTTTTTCAACAGTCCAAACATTCTCTGCTGGTGTGGCGCCCAAGGTCAAATAACCCCAATAGGAACCCCAACGATATACACGACGCCAAACAGTTTTTGAATTTGGTTGTGGTGCCGGTTTTCCTTGAATCGTAATTCTGTACATCGGTCCTGATGGCCCCTGACAAATTGCCATCCAATCCTTCAAATTTGATTCGTGTATTTTTCATTTACAACCTGCATAATCAATCATGTGGTGTGTCATTCTTCAACCCAAAAGTACGTCACGCAATGCTGTGATTCATGAAGCACAGCGAGCCAGTGGACCGGATGCCGCCCTTGCAGGAGCCATTCTTCGTCGTGCAACTGCGCCACAATCCATTGGTACGTGGAAATGGGGAAAATTAACGATTCACCTATACGCCTATAAAACAGGCAAGGCGGGCACAGAAAACAAGCATGAATTGCCGCCTCCACACGATACAATTCTTCTGTTTGGCGACATTGTCCTATTTGCAACAGCCGCAGATGGAAAATTAACGTCCTTTAATGTTGAATCGTATACTAAGTTCTATAATGAGGCACTGGGTGGGTTTGAAGATTTGGACTCTGAAAATGAGGATGAGGACGTTGATAGTGACCTAGAAGACGAAGAGGAGGAGGAAGCGGATGTTTCAGATGATGAAAGCGATGAAAGTGAAAGTGAACTAGAAGATGAAATTGAAGAAGAGGAGGAAGATGCACCTCCACCCCCAAAAGTGGTGAAGCAACCAAAACGTACAAACAAAAAAATCCCAATCTGGTATAATTTACCGGCACTTGAACCGGAACCCTATGCGTTGGCACGGCGTGGATAAAAAATGACCGATAACTCTGCCCAGTTTCTTTTTTCATACAATGGCCATTGCACGAGGACGAGTTCAGCAATTAATTAAAACAAATTGTATTGAACTAAGCGAAGAAGAACAAACCGATTTGGAACGTGGAATATTTAATCATACGATTGAAGATGCAAAAAAGCGCGGCACGCATCCTGTTTGGGAGAATCCTGAATTTCAATCGTTGTATGCGATTCACGCGCGCCGTGTAATTTCCAATCTAGACAAGCGTTCCTATATTCAGAATTCTCGCCTATTTGAACGACTGCGCGAAGGCGAATTCCTGCCACACGATATTCCGGCAATGACGTATGCCGAATTATATCCTGAAAAATGGTCAAGTTTGATTGAAAGCGCAATCAAGCGTGAAACAAAGATGCTTGAGGTGGATGTAAGTATGGCTACGGATATGTTTCGTTGCAGCCGTTGTAATAAACGTCAGTGCACATTCTATGAAATGCAGACTCGTTCTGCGGATGAACCGATGACCCAATTTATCCGTTGTCTGAACTGCGGCAAGCAATGGCGTCAGTGATTACTTTTCAGGGGCGTCAGTTGCGTCATCATCCGCCACAATATCCAAATGCACAACATCTGGGGCTGTTGTACGTCGTGCAATTGCCTCCTGTGCCGCCTGTTTTGCAAGGTCTGCCATTTGTTTGGCATCGGGTGCCGTTGTAGACCCGCGACGTTCAAAATGTGACCGAGCACGATTCACAGTATTTGGGGGAATACGAGGCGGAGTGCGTTGACCACCTGTAGCGGCACTAGATGTGGTTGCACCATTGGTTGTTATCAACACTTTTGGAATTTTTGACGCCACCGTAGCGCTTGCGGTTTCGCGGGCCACGCGCAGCACTTCGCCCATCAATTCATTTTCTAATTGGTCGCGTTCTGCACGTGTACGCGCGGCAATATGTTTATCAAAATCATCAATAATCAGTTGTTTCATTAAACCCTTTTTCTGTTGCAAAAGGAAGGAAGCTTCCGTGACAATTTTGGCAAGACGTGTATCGCGGTCATCAAAAAACTTGGTGTGTTCAATGCCACCAGCAATTTCGGGACGTTTTATGTCCGTTTTGTTTCGGAATTCATATTCAAATATTTTGATAACACTGGGTGGAATGGTGGGCGATTGCTCAATAAGACGGTCCAACTCAACGCGTCCCATTTTCAAAAAACTCATGGCATCCATACGTTCATTGGGATGCAGGGCTAATTCGGTACTGATAAAACGCTGAAATTTACCCCACGATACACCTGCTACTTTATGCGCCTCTGAGCCCTGTGCATACCGCAAAAAGTTAGCAATGGTAGTTATAATACCGGCAATGATAGAAACACCACCAATTGCAGCCGAACTATATTTTTGCATGCTTTGATCGGGAAGTAAATCATTTACACCAAAGTTGGCTGTTCCCGTAAGTGTAGATAACACAATGACTGGAATTGTAAACCACATATTGTAACGACTATAACGCGCCTCCGTTTTCTCGTGCATCCAGCGATAACATGCGGCTTTATCGGCCCATTCTGATACTAATATTTCTAATTGTCGTGTCCATCCATTGTGAAATTTGCGTCGCGGTTGGTCTGCAACAGCAGGAGCAGGTGCGCCAGCAGTATCTGCAGGCTTACTGGCCTCCGCCGGCTCTTCCTTTTTATCTGGGGAACGCATCATCTTGTCGGTTCTAATTTATTTTAAGAAAATAAACGCACGACCTAAGGGTCTAAATATAATCGCCCTGACAATTTTAAGGGAGGCATGAATTGTCAAATACTAACCTATAATGTTCACGGGTTGCCGTGGTCAAAACACCATCATGTGTCAATAAGCGCTTGGATAAAGGAAATGCAACCAAGTATTGTTTGTTTACAAGAAGTATTTACAGAATCTGCACGTGCATATTATAAAGACCAATTGGAACGTGAAGGTTATCGTGTATGTATTCCACGAGACACCGGTGTATGTTTGTTACCTAGCGGATTAATTACAGCCGCACGTGAAAAGGATTTTCAAATTCTAAGCGATTGTTTTTGCCCATATTTAACATTTCATAATGTTGAATTGTTCGCAAATAAAGGATTCCATTGTTTACAATTGCGCTGTTTGAAAACACAGCGCCGCCTATGCATTGTAAATACACATACACAAAGTGATACGGAAATTTCCTGGTGGTGGGGAACTGCAGTGACTACACGCATACGACGTGAACAATTTCAACAAATCCTGGCACACTTACATCAATGTTCGGCTCCTGTATTAATTGCCGGTGACTTAAATTGTGAGTCGTCGCCACATCCATATATACGATTTTTAAAACCGCCTGTGCGTGTTCCGTTGCGCAAATCAACGTTTTATAGTACCGGCGAGGACTTGGACCATATTGCGTGGTTACCGTTGCAATGGGCGCGCCCTGGCTGTCATTATTGTGATGTTGTGCAGCGCGGTCCACAAATGGAATCGTGTGTTGTGTATGAAAAACCATGGAGTGACCACGCGCCGGTGATTGCAACGGTGCGAATTCCTTTACGCGACCCTAAATAAGGTGTGTGAGTGATGAATACATATTTAGTCACGTTTGTATTTATAATCATTATGTGTGCCGTTATTCTATGGTATCGCAGCAAACCACACGATGAATGTCGTGTCCTGCGTGTCATACAAACGTCCAACGGCATTGTTGAAATTGTAGACGCCGCGTGCAAAGAAGGTCTGCCACACACTACGGGTCCTTATACAATGCGGTTTACGGAAGCCGCGTGGAATGACGGACGACGCGAAGAAACCCTTGTGCATGAACGTGTCCA
>JACCDO011871231.1_pt1 | contig 30525 bp, 43 predicted proteins | sample 7446101 | NCBI WGS metagenome assembly JACCDO01 (sample SAMN15323440, study PRJNA562643) | freshwater metagenome | isolation source: river surface water | place: USA:Blue River Watershed | collected 2017-08-16
AATGGTTTTTCAATTATAATATACTTTGTGGTAAATACTAAATAAACTTTTTAGACATTTTAAATATGAAAAACGTAACAAAAAAACTTTTCGGTAGTGTTTTTTGCGCTGTAGGTTTAATTTTAAGTAATGGTTTAAGTTCTCAAGCTATTGAATTAGATGACGCTGTTCGTACAATACCATTAAACGGAACTAAAACAATTACTTTAACTCCAGAACAAGTAAAACGTGGGAAACGTTTATTTATTAACACATGTAGTGTTTGTCACACAGGTGGAATTACGAAAACAAATCCAAACGTAGGACTTGATTCCGAAGCATTAAGTTTAGCTACACCAACACGTAACACTGTTGAAGGTTTAGTAGATTATATGAAAAACCCAACAACTTTTGACGGGTTAGAATCGATTGCTGAAATTCATCCTAGTATTAAAAGTGCTGATATTTTCCCTAAAATGCGTACTTTAACAGAAGATGACTTAGTTGCAATTGCAGGTCATATTTTAGTTCAACCAAAAATTGTTGCAGAAAAATGGGGTGGTGGTAAAATATACTATTAATTTTAATTAATAGTATATTCTTAAAATTAAAAACTTAGTAAAATGTCAACGCTAGAAATTTTTAATCAAATAAATGATCCGCTAACAAATTTATATTCGAAAGAATTTATTAGCTACTTTGCAAAAAATCTCTCTGTTTTTTTATTAAATACCGTTTCTTATTTTTACATTTTAATAAAATTTTATAAAGTTCTTTGCTATTCTAAAATGACTTTTGAATGGCTTCCAATGATTAATCCTTATGTATGGCCATTTTCTTTTTTTCAAATTTTAACTGCACCTTATTTTAAATTCTGGTCAAAGATTTTACCAAGTATTAAACTAGAAAAATCATCGGTTGAAATTTCAGGAATTGTTGCATTAGAAGTTTTAAACGCTTTTACCTATTTTTGTGTAAAATTAACAAATCTTTTAATCATTTATCTTGAAGATTTAGAAAAACAATAAATGTAAGAGGATTTTTAGAGCCCTGGTAAATTAATAGATATTAACTTATAATTATTTTTTATATATCTTATAGAAAATTATGTTAAAAATTAGATTAAAAAGAATAGGTCGCAAAAGCAACCCTTTTTATAGAATTGTACTTATGGAAAGTTTATCAAGAAGAAATGGAAAAGCCATTGAAGAATTAGGTTATTATGATCCAATTCGAAAACTAATGAACTTTGATAAAGAAAAAATCCATAAATATATAAATTGTGGAGCTTATCCTACAGATACTGTACGTCATTTATTATTAAAAATGTTAGAAACTTCTAATACAAAGTAAAGTAAGTAAACTGAATTTACTTACTTTATTTATTAATCGCTAGTAATTAAAGTAGAAACAATGGTAATCGAATTCCATAAAGCCGAACGAACTGATTTTGCAGAGTCTAATAGTCCAGACTCGAATGAATTCACAAACTTTTTACTTATTACATCGTATCCACTTGGATAACCAGATTTTTTAATTTCTTCTTTAATTAAATAAATAGAATGGTTAGTATTATTCATTAACTCTTCAAACGGACGCACAAGTGACGTACTAACAATTTGACTTGCAAAAAACTCATCACCAATTAAATTTAGATTCGCCCAATTTTCAATCGATTCACGTAAATGTAAATAAAAAATTCCTCCACCTGGTAAAACTCCTTCTTCTAAAGAAGATTTAATAGTATTAACCGCTTTTTCCACTTTTTGTCTTTCTTCTTCGATTTGATATTGATTTGAAAGACCAATTTTAATTTTAGCAATATTACCTGATAAACGAGCAATTCTTGTTTTAAAAATACTTTTCTCGTATTCTGTTTCACAATTTAATAATTCTCTGTTTAATTCATTAATACGACGTTTTGCAATTAGTTTTACAAATTTAGAAATAATAAAGGTAGTTTTATCTTTTTTTACTATTACTTTTTCTGCTTGTCCTAAATCTTCAACTTTAAAAATAATTTCATTATTTTTTAAATTTGAAAGAAAATAATTAGAATACGTTAAGGTTGCCAAGTCTTCTAAAAGTCCATTTTTTATAAAACTAATTGTTTTGTACTTGATAACGACTACTTTTAATTTTTTTTGAATATTGTTTAAAACTAATGTAGAAATAATATCCTTATTAATTTCTTCAGCAATAATAACTAACGGTTTATTATTTCCTTTAACAAATTCAACAATATCCCGAATTTGATTAATTGAATTAATAGGTGAATTTGCTATTAGTATATATGGATTTTCATAATTAACTTCAAAATTTTTTACATCATTTACAAAATAAGAAGATGCAAATCCTCGATCGAGTTCAACTCCTTTAATTAATTCGACCTCATTTCTGGATGTAATATTTTCTTCAATTAAAATTAATCCATCTCTACCAATTTTTGAAATGCAATCTTTTAACAAATTAAATAGTTCAAAATTTACTTTTTTACCTAATCCTGTTTTTAAAACACCAACAAGAGAGTTTGAATTGTTAATTGGTAATGAAAATTCTAATGATTTATCGACTAAAAAATAGGCTAATTTTTTTAATCCATTGCTTAACAAGATTCCATTATAGCCATTTACTAAAAATTTTAAAGCAGTTTTAATAATTTGACATGCTAAAAGAATAGTAGTTGTAGAACCATCCCCTGAAACAGAGGAAGTTTTAATAGCAGCCTGTTCAAATAATTTTAATAGTACATTTCCACTATTCGATTCAAATTCAAGAGATTTTACTAAAGAGGAACCACTAGTAATAAAACTTAGATCTCCTTTTTTATTTGCAATAATTCCAGTTTTTCCAGTAGGACCTAAAGTAATTTTTACTGCGTCATCGATATCACTAATAATGTTAAGATTTGATTCTAATTCTTCAAATAAAGAAAATTTTTTCGTCATTTATTTTTTGTTTTAACTATCCCGTTTGTAGAAAATTATGGACCTAATGTATAATCAAATTGTACAAGGGCGTGTAGCTCAGGGGCTAGAGCACGTGGCTACGAACTACGGTGTCGGGGGTTCGAATCCCTCCTTGCCCAATTTTTTTAATTTTTATATCTTCTGTATATAATATACATGGTTTCATGGGGTGTAGCCAAGTGGTAAGGCAACGGATTTTGACTCCGTTATTCGTAGGTTCAAGTCCTCCCATCCCAGTTTAAAATATTTTTAACTCTCTTTATGTCAATTAAAATAGAATTTATTGAAGGTATTTCAGAAATTAATTCACCGATTATTAAATTAACAAAATCTAGAAATGGAGAAACTGGAACTGCAACTTTTGTTTTCATTAATCCAAAAATTTTTGAAATTATTAACAATGAAACTCTATTTATTAAAAATTTAACTCTAAATTGGGAAGAAAAAAAAATTTCGACAAATGATTTAGAAGTTGTTTTTCAAAATGGAAAACCTTTTCTTATTAAAGCGATCTTTATTTTTAAAAACTCAAAAGAATGGTTTGATTTTTTAAACTTAATTAATTTTTATTCCAAAGAAATTGGTCTTTCTTTCTCTAAAAAAACATTTTAAATTTCACTTTAAAACATAATGGAATACACTTTATCAACATTGTATCGTAAATCTAATTTAGGTCTCCTTAGTCTTAATGAAACAATCAATAAACTTAATTTGATTGGATTTGAAGTGGATGAAGTTACATTTCAAGCATGTAATAATTATTCACAAGACATAAAATTTTTATTAAAAAGTCCTGCAAATAGGGATGATTTATTTATTGAAAAGCTATTTTTATCGGAACTAGAAATTATTTTTTTATTAGAAATTTATGAACTTTGGAAAAAAATTAAAAATAAATATATCTTTCTTTTAAAAAAAAATTATATTGAATATACAAATTATGAAATTCAGCCTATTTTAGGAAATTCTTCTGAAATTATTAAATATGTAATCCAAATAAATCAATTTGAAAATATAGTTTCTCCTCTTTGGATTCAAAAAAAACTTCTAAAACGTGGCGTAAAAGTTCAAAATAATTTTCAAGATATATTAGAACTTGTTAATTTAGAATGGGGCTATAAATTTAAAATTTGTTCTTGTGAAGAAAATAAAAAAGAAAGTTTTAAGATTGAAACTGTTAAAAACTTTTTTGATTTTGATAACAATGAAGTATCTGTTCAAAGTGGAGTATTTGTATTAAAAAATCAATTAAATGTGATAAAAAGTGTTTTAGGACTAGAAAATAATTTAACTGATTTTACAAATTCAATATATCTTGAAGGCACTTTTTATGATATTCATGAAAATAAGTTAAATTTAACTGCTAATAATACAAAATTATCATTTCGAGACTTACGTAAAAATTATTTATGTAATTTTAAATTTGCTTTTCAACGTTTACTTACACTAATCGAAATTTTAAAAATTGGAAAAATATCGAATGTAGTACATGTTTTAAACAATAAAAATCAAAAAAAGCAAGAATTAAAAATCTTAAAATTAGAAAAACAATTATTAAAAAATGTTTTAAATTTAACAACAATTGATCAAAACTTATTTAAAAAAAGCGGGTTAAACATTGTATCTACAACTTCAAATGATATTTATATTAAGGTACCGTATTTTCGAAATGATTTAAATCGTCAAATTGATCTTATCGAGGAATATAGTCGTTTTATTGGTTACGCAAATTTCCCAGAAATTTTGCCGACGAAAGAACTAAAATATTCTTCTAATTCTTCTAAACATATTGATTATATGAAACAGTTTTTTATTAATCATAATTTTAATGAAGTTTATACAAATCCTTTAGAAGAAATGGATCAAGAAACGAATTCTTTAAGCATTTTTAATCCTTTAAATCAAGAATTGTCGATTTTACGAAAAAATCTATTTAAAAATTTGACTAAAATATTGGGAACAAATATAGATTTAAATTTTGAAAATACTAGAATATTTGAAGTTGGTCGAGTTTTTAAAGTAGATAAAGGAAGGATTATTGAACAAGAAAAATTATCCGGATTATTTCAATCTCAACTCCCAAATCTGAATACCTTAGATTGGTTTGTTAAAAAAGGATTTTTAGAAAACTTTTTAAGTCATTTTGGCTATAAAAATGTAACGATTGAACAATGGAAAAATCCAACATTATATTTTCATCCTACAAAATCTATCTGTATAAAATACAATAATAAAACTTTAGGATTTTTTGGAGAAATTAATCCTCAATTAAGAACATTTAAATCCCTTAAATCTCCTGTATATTTATTTGAATTTAATTTAATTCATTTTAAATCATGGCGATTAAATAGTACGATTCCAATTTATAAAGAATATTCAAAATATCCGATTATTGAAAAAGACATTTCGATTACTATCAAAAAAAATCAAAATTTTTATAACTTAAAACAAACGATTTCAGAAAATATAGAAGATTTAACAAGTATTGAATTTTTTGATATTTATTTTGATCCAAATTTAACAAAATCTCAAGTAAAATTGGGAATTCGTCTTGAATTTCAATCCGTTTCGGGGACGTTAACAAATCCAATAATTGATGAAAAAATAAGTAGAATACGTACATTATTGACAGAACGTTTTGATGTAACTTTTTCAACTTAAAGGAAATTTAAAAGAAAGAAACTTTATCTATACTATTACAAACTTTGTAAGTACTACAAAATTTAACTGAAAATGACTTTAGTCAATTTTAATTTCATTGTCTCTTCCCACATTTCTAGTTGTTTTACATCAACGGATGAATATCAAGACTATGACTATGATGACGAAGAAAAAGGACCCGCATTAGAAATTTATGGAACAGATTTAACCCTTTTAGCACGTCAAGGTCAATTAGAAGAATGTTTCGGACGCGACAAAGAACTTTTAGAAATGATGGAAATTTTAGTTCGTCGTCAAAAAAATAATCCAGTTCTTGTAGGAGATGCAGGAGTTGGTAAAACCGCTATTGTCGAACTATTTGCCACTAAGATTGTTAATAATTTAGTCCCATTTGTTTTAGAAGGTCGTAGTCTAATTAGTTTAGATTTAGCTAGAATTGTTGCTGGTTCACGATACCGAGGGGAATTTGAATTACGTTTTCAAAGAGTTTTAGACGAAGTTTTAGCTCAACCAAATATTATCATTTTTATTGATGAAATTCATAATATTGGAGGTACAGGATCTGCAGAAGGATCATTAGATGCTGCTAATATTTTAAAACCGATTTTGTCGAGAAGTGGATTTCAATGTATTGGTGCAACTACAACAAAAGAATATCAAAGAATTGAAAAAGATCCTGCTTTGAACCGAAGATTTCAACCTATTAAAGTAAAAGAACCTTCAATAGATGAAACAGTAAACATTTTATATGGATTACGCCCTAGTTTAGAAGCATTTCATAATGTTGAAATTTTACCAGGTGCAATAAGACTTTCTGCAGAACTAGCAGCACGTTATATTTACGATCGATTTTTACCAGATAAAGCAATTGACTTATTGGATCGTGCTGCAGCAAAAGAAGTAATTAAACTAACAAATGTAACTGAAGGATCTGTTATTTCTTCCCTAGTAAATGCAGGATTAAATAATATTGGAACATTAAGAGTGGAGGCCTTTAGACGTGGGGATATTGCTTCGGAATTTGTTTTTCAAGAAATAGAAAACTCGTATCGTAATTTTTTATTACGTTGGATTGAATCTCCTTTAACTGTTCCAGAAGAATCTAAACCAATTCTTTCTCCTATTTCTCAAGCTTTATTTGATCGTATGCGACTTTCAGTTTTAAAACGTGTAGATGAATTATTATTTTCTTCTAGTAAACCTCGTTATATTACTAAAACAGTTAAAAAAATTGAAAGCTTATCACCGGAAAAAAATCAGCAAATTTATAATGAAGTTGCATCCGATATTAATGAAGATATATCTCCAAAATTAAGCATATATCGAATTTCGATCTTTTTATTTGGAGAATGGTTAGAAGGAGACGAATTTAAATTCTTAGTTCCTATTTTTAAAGAAAAGTATTTTTCGGATTTAGCTGGAATTTGTAAAACATTTGGAATGTATGATTACATTTGTAATTTTAGACAAAATGTAAACAAGGATCCTGTTCGTTTTTCAATAGAAAAAGATTTTTGTGAAAGTGATGTTGAAAACTACGAACAAACATTTGAAGTACTAAGTGAATTAGAAGAAAAAAGAATTGAAGTTTTTAAAGAATATCTTTCTGATTTAAAACCAATTTTAAGACGTGGAATTGTTGAAAGTTTAAAGTATAGTTCAGAGATAACAATTTCTGATTCTGAATTATCAACTGTATATAATTTGTTAGGTTATTTTTCTACAGAAACAGGACGCGAATTTTTATATAGTTTAGATGATCCTGAATTAATTCGCCGAGCACGAAAACTTGGAGATTTTACTGGTTTAAAGAAAAAAATTACGCAAAAAGAAATTCGTGAGCTTTTAGCCAGTATGACTGGTATTCCAATTCAATCAATTTCAAATGTGGAATCTCAAAAATTAATTAATTTAGAATCTACATTGCATAAACGAGTAATTGGACAAGAAGAAGCTATTTCTGCGATTGCAAAAGCAATTCGTCGTTCAAGATTAGGTATTCAAAATCCAAATCGACCTATTGCAAGTTTTATGTTCTGTGGTCCAACTGGAGTTGGTAAGACAGAAGTAACAAAAGCTTTAGCAGTTAGTATGTTTGGAGCAGAAAGTGATATGATTCGCTTTGATATGTCTGAATTTATGGAAAAATTTACCGTTTCACGATTAATTGGATCACCTCCAGGTTATGTTGGATACGATGATGGTGGACAGTTAACAGATGCTGTAAGACGAAAACCTTACTCGGTAGTTTTATTTGATGAAGTTGAAAAAGCTCATCCTGATATTTTAAATGTGTTACTACAAATTTTAGAAGATGGAAGATTAACAGATAGTCAAAAACGTCTTGTTCCTTTTGAAAATACGATCATTATTATGACTTCAAATGCTGCTGCAGATGAAATTCAACAAATTATAAAAGCTGAAAGAGCAGCAAAAAATAATGTTGAACCCGAAGAAGTTAAAGAAGAACAAGATAATCAACTAGTTCAATATAAAGATGAATATTCTGGAGCTATTAAGTTTTTAGAATCTCCAATTACTGAGAATTTTTTAACCGATATCAAAGAACAATTAAGAGTTGAGTTTGAAAAATCTTTCCGTAGTTTAAAAGAATATGACTTTTTAGAAAAACAATTAAAAGAGAATAAAACAACAAAATCAAAAGATGGCAATGCTGCTCCCGCAAGTAATTTAAAAGGAGCCGTGTTAGAACGTTTAAGTACAATGTTCTTACCAGAATTCTTAAATCGTTTAGATGATATCATTATTTTCCAACCGTTAAAACCTGAAGAATTACGTAAAATTTGTGATATTATGGTTAAAGAAGTTGGAGAGCGTGTTAAATCTAAACAAATTTTACTTTCAGTAGACGAAAAAGTGAAAGTGAAATTGACTCGTGAAGGATATAATCCAATGTTTGGTGCTCGTCCACTAAGACGTTTAGTTACTAAATATATTGAGGATTTAATTTCTGAAAATATATTAAAAAATCCGAGTACAAAGAAAATGAGAACAATTAAAATTCAATTAAATGAAGATGATCAAATTGTTGTAAAAAAAGAAGATCCTATTTTAATTTAGGACTACAATTTGACATAGAAATGATTATAGTAATATAATCATTTCTATAAATAATCTTTTATTATAACTTGCCGAGGTAGCTCAGTTGGTAGAGCAGTGGATTGAAGATCCTCGTGTCCCCAGTTCAAGTCTGGGTCTTGGCATTTTTAGAATTTTTATAAATTTTTAAAAGTAGTTACTCCTGCATCAAACATTAATTTTGCAGTTCCAACAGGTCCGTTTCTATTTTTAGCAATAATAAATTCGGTAACTTGAGCTTTTTCTTTTGTTTCACTATAGTAATCTTCACGATAAAGCATAATTACTACATCCGCATCTTGTTCAATTGAATTATGCAAAACAAAGTTATTACTCAAGTAATTGTGATAAAAAGGAATCGTTCGATCATAGACTTTTTCAATTCCAAAATAATTAATTTTTTGTAATTTATGATAAAAAAAATGAAAATTTTTTGTTTGATTTTTATTTCCTACTAAAGAATAAATTTTATCGGTTTTTCTTAATTCAGAAACTTTAATCCATCCAGTTTCAGCTAAAATTTTATGATTAGCTGTTAAATAGATTTCTACATTATTTTCAAAAATTAAACTGTAAACGGGTTTAACTCCTTTTAAAGAAAAAGGCAATATGTTATTGGAAACGATTGTTTTATTATCCCAAGATTTTAAAGATGGTTTATATTCCGCTTTTTTTTCAAAAAGACAACCACTTTCTCTCAAATCTGATAACATGGGTCTTTTATTAGTTCTTGATTCCACATTTCGACTTAATTGCGATAATAATAAGATTGGAATTTCAAATTCTTTTGCAAGAAGTTTTAAATTTCTTGTTATATAGGAAATTTCTTGCACTCGATTTTCAAATTTTAAATTTAATTTCATTAATTGTAGATAATCAATGATTACTATTCCTTCTTTTTTTTTATTATTTAAAATTTTTTTTAGTTTGGAAGTAATTTCATTGGTCGTAATATTTGGAGTATCATCAATAAAAATAGGTAATTCTGCTAAATTTTTCATTGAATTACTTAATAATTTCCATTCCAAAGCAGTCATTTTCCCAGATTTAATTCTACTTGTACTAATATTAGAATCATCCGAAATTAATCGATAAATAATTTGTTGACGAGACATCTCTAAACTAAAAATAATTAAAGGGACTTTATATTTCGTAACAATATTTTTTCCAAGATTTAACGAGAAAGCTGTTTTTCCCATGGAAGGCCTTCCAGCTATGATAATTAGTTCATTTTTTTGAAAACCTTGTAAAATCGAATCTAAATCTTTAAAAGAACTTAAAAATCCAATTTCGTTTTGTTTTTTAATTTTGATTTTCATTTCATTAAATACATCATCAATTATTTCTGCAGAACTATAAATTTTTTCGGTTAATTTTTGTTGGGTCAATGTATGAAATAACTGATCCATTTTTTCTAAAATTTCATTTATATCAATCGATGTTGAATAACCCCAAACAATACTTTTTTTTCCTAATTCAATAATAGATCTACGTAAATATTTCTCATTTAATAAGAATAAATAACTTTCTAAATTGGAAACGGATTCAAATTTATTAATAATTGTAGTAATTTTTTCAATTCCACCAATTTCCTCTAAAATCCCTTTATCTTGTAGCTTTGTAATAACAGTAGTTAATGTAATAGGAATATTTAATTCAAATAAGTTTTGAAGAATTTCGTAAATTAATTTATGAGATGTAAAATAAAAAAACTCTTTTTTTATTATTGAAATTACTTCTCTTAATATCAAAGGATTTGTTAGTAAAATATTTAAAACTGCTTGTTCAATTAAAAACGTACTTGGAAGTGGAGTTAGACCAGAATATTTAAATTTCATTTTATTCATTACTTATCCGAAATACTTTTAAATTATTAATAATAGATTGGGTTGATTTTAAATCAAATATTCAATACAATATGTTTTGTTATATGTGATATATATATATTTTAAAACAATTCAACAAAATGCATCTTTAGTTCAGTTGGTAGAACGCATGTCTCCAAAATATGATGTCGAGGGTTCGATTCCTTCAGGGTGCGATAAAATGGTGGCTAGAAAATATAAAATTTAGAGAAACAATTTAAAAAACTTTATGGCAAAGAAAATTAAAGCATTTGTAAAACTAGCTTTACCTGCAGGCAAAGCAACACCTGCTCCCCCAGTAGGTCCTGCATTAGGTCAGCATGGTGTTAATATTGCAGGGTTTTGTAAAGAATACAATGCAAAAACTGCTGAAAAAGCAGGTCTTATTATTCCTGTAAAAATTACAATTTATGATGATCGTTCTTATTCTTTTATTTTAAAATCTCCACCAGCTTCTGTTTTATTAGCAAAATTTGCAAATGCAAAAAAAGGAGCGGCTCAGCCAAATCGAGAAAATGTTGGAAGTGTTACACTTGAACAAGTGAAAGAAATTGCAACTATCAAAATGGCTGATTTAAATACAGATAATCTTGAAAAAGCAATTCTTATCATTATGGGAACAGCTAAAAATATGGGAATTAAAGTGAGTTAAAAGTTGAATTTTATTTAAGTTAAAGAGCAATTATTTTATGAAAACATATTCAAAACGCATAACAAAATTAAGAGAATTAATTAACGAAGATTCTTATTCGTTTGAAAAAGCTGTTAATCTTTTAAAAAAGATTGGAACAGCAAAATTTAATGAATCTGTGGAAGCTCACGTTTCATTAAATATTGATCCAAAATATGCAAATCAACAATTAAGAACTAGCTTAATTTTACCAAATGGAACAGGAAAAAGTTTAAGAATTGCAGTTTTTACAGAACCAGACTATGTTGCAGAAGTACTAAAAATGGGAGCAACTGTAGCAGGCTCAGATGATCTAATTGAAGAAATTAATGCAGGAAATTTAAATTTTGATTTATTAATTACAACTCCTCAATTAATGCCCAAATTAGCCAAGTTAGGAAAAGTTCTTGGACCAAAAGGATTAATGCCTTCTCCTAAATCGGGAACAGTCACACAAAATTTAAAAGAAACAATTAATGAATTTAAAAAAGGTAAACTGGAATACCGTGCTGATAAAACAGGAATTGTTCATTTAAATTTTGGAAAAGTTGATTTTTCAGAAGAACAATTAAAAGAGAATCTATTAGCTGTTTATACTTCTATTGAAAAAAATAAGCCGACAGGTGTTAAAGGTCGTTACTTCAAATCTTTTTATATTTGTACAACAATGAGTCCCGGAGTAGCTCTTGATATTAATACTTTCAAAAAAGCATAATTTTAATTGAAAATTAAATGAATTAATAGTATATTTATACTATAAAACTTTTATTAAATTTATTTTATTTGTACTAAACTAAAAATTTTTATGAGCGAAAAACTTACAAACATTATTGAACAATTAAAAACATTAACTCTTTTAGAAGCTGCAGAGTTAGTTACGGAGATTGAAAAAGTATTTGGTGTTGATACTTCGGTTTCAGTTGCTGCAGTGGCTATGCCAGGTGCTGTTGCAGGAGGAAGTGGAGCTCCGGCAGCAGAAGCAGCGGAAGAAAAATCAGCTTTTGATATTACTTTAACAGATGTTCCAGCTGATAAAAAAATTGCTATTTTAAAAGTTGTACGTAATGTTACAGGATTAGGATTAAAAGAGTCAAAAGATATTGTAGATAATGTTCCAAAATTATTAAAAGAAGGAGCTACTAAAGAAGAAAGTGAAAATATTAAAAAAGAATTAGAAGCTGCAGGTGGTAAAGTTACAATCAAATAGTCATTCCTGACTATTTGATTAGTATTACTAATCTTTTGGATATAATTCACCCATTTTTTGACGTTTTTCTAAAGCGTCAAAATCTGGTTTAATTGCAACAAAAGGATCCATTTTACTTTCGATTCCAACTAATACTTCATAAATGATATCAAAGATATCTTCAACTAAAACGATTTGACCTAATTTATCCGTTGGTACTACTGTACGAGTTGTTTGTGATGCATTTTTAAACATATCTTCAAGGTACAATAACATTGCAACTACATCTACAGAGTCAGCTTCATAGTCAATAACTAAGTTAGCTCCTAAAGCAACTTCTGATTTTTCAACTTCATCTAACTGTTTCGTAACAACTTCTACAATTACGTTAAATAATTGATCAAAAGTTAATGACTTTAATTCCCAATTTGTTTTCCATCTTTTTGCAAATGCCATATATGTCTGAAATAGTTTTAAGATAACTTCATTTAATTCACTCTTTTTCTTGATTTCCAATTCTAGCAAGAATCTTTTAATTTTGCAAATTTTATTTTTAGCTTTTAATTGACTTAAAGACATGAACTTTAATATAATTATTAAGCATATAAGAAAAACTAAATACGGGATGTAACGCAGCTTGGTAGCGTGTCTGCTTTGGGAGCAGAAAGTCGCAGGTTCGAATCCTGCCATCCCGATTCCATATTAGATAATAATGACATATAAATATATGTCATTACCAGATCAGAATCATTTATTGTTACAGAGCATTATTTTTAATATTTAAAATTACCCCCAAGGGAATTCGAATCCCTGTTACCTCCGTGAAAGGGAAGTGTCCTAGGCCACTAGACGATGGGGGCTTAAGTACTAAAATATTATAGTAAAAAATTAATCCTAATGTCAACTGAAAAATTTTGCTAAAGTTTTTATTAGTTCAAGAATTAAAAATTACATATAAAAAATTATATATTATGTATTATACTTATTTTATATTTATTTAATTAAAAGTTAGATTTTAATGTGTACTGAATTTTTTTTAGCACTTATATATTTTATTACAATACTAGTTGTAAATATATTCATTTTTAGTTTATTAAAAAGCTACTTTCGTAATATTGTAGAAATGTTGAAGTTAAAAAAAATTATCTTATTTTTTCAAACAAATAATAACGATTTATTAGTTAGTTTTTATTATCTTTTAAAAGAAAGAAAAATTAGTAATGGTAAAATACTAAAGGCTTTTTCTTTACCTAAAAATAAAAAAGATATATTAATTGCTGGTAAAACAATTGAATTTTTTAATATCAACATCAAACAAGAAAAAAGCTTTGATTTTTATTTGCAATTATTAAAAAATCAATATTTATCGAACTAATTGGATTAGAATAATTAAAAAATGGGTCACCTGGGAATCGAACCCAGAACTTATCGGTTAAAAGCCGAGTACTCTACCATTGAGTTAGTGGCCCTATTAATAACTTAATTATAAATAATTCTTTTTAGTTTCCGCAAAAAATTAATAGGAGTGTAATAAATGATGAATAAAACAAGAAGTGAGATATTCGAATGGAGTTAAACGTTATCAGTCAATTATTAACTATATTTATTATTGTTTCAATGGGGCCTGCTGTTATTGCTTATTTAGCTTATAAGAAAGCTCTTTAAATCGAATCCGATTTAGTAATCTTATTTATATAATAGATACTAATCATTTTAATAATTAGAGAATTAAGAAAGTAATATTTTTATTTCATTTTAGCAAAAAATTAATACTATGGCATTACCTTGGTATCGTGTTCATACAGTTGTACTAAATGACCCTGGACGTTTAATTGCAGTTCACTTAATGCACACTGCATTAGTATCTGGTTGGGCTGGTTCTATGGCTCTTTACGAGTTATCTATTTTTGATCCATCGGATCCTGTTTTAAATCCAATGTGGCGTCAAGGAATGTTTGTAATGCCATTCATGGCAAGAATTGGAGTTACAGAATCATGGGGAGGATGGACTATTACTGGTGAAAGTTCTTCTACTCCAGGTATTTGGAGTTTTGAAGGTGTTGCATTAACTCACATCGTTTTATCTGGTTTATTATTCTTAGCTGCTATTTGGCACTGGGTATACTGGGATTTAGATTTATTCCAAGATCCTCGTACAGGAGAACCAGCTTTAGATTTACCAAAAATTTTTGGTATTCACCTTTTATTATCTGGTTTCCTTTGTTTTGGATTTGGAGCTTTCCATGTTACAGGATTATTTGGACCTGGTATTTGGGTGTCTGATGCTTTTGGTTTAACGGGAAGAGTTCAACCTGTTGCTCCATCTTGGGGACCAGAAGGATTTAATCCATTTAATCCAGGTGGAGTTGCTTCACATCATATTGCTGCTGGTACATTAGGAATTATTGCAGGTATTTTCCATTTATCTGTAAGACCTCCTCAACGCTTATATCGAGCTTTAAGAATGGGAAATATTGAAACAGTTTTATCTAGTAGTATTTCTGCTGTATTCTGGGCTGCTTTTGTAACTTCAGGTACAATGTGGTATGGTTCTGCTACAACTCCAATTGAATTATTCGGTCCTACTCGTTATCAATGGGACAGTGGATACTTCCAACAAGAAATTGAAAGACGTGTAGAAACAAGTGTTGCTGCAGGTGTTTCAGAAACAGATGCTTGGTCACAAATTCCAGATAAATTAGCTTTTTATGACTATATTGGAAATAACCCAGCAAAAGGTGGTTTATTCCGTTCAGGTCCTATGAATAAAGGTGATGGTATTGCTGAAGCTTGGTTAGGACATCCAATTTTTAGAGATCGCGAAGGAAGAGAATTAACAGTAAGAAGAATGCCTGCATTCTTTGAAACTTACCCAGTTATCTTAGTTGATAAAGATGGTATTATTCGTGCTGATATTCCATTCCGAAGAGCTGAATCTAAATATAGTATTGAACAAGTTGGTGTAAGTGTAAGTTTCTATGGTGGTAAACTAAATGGTCAAACATTTAAAGATGCTCCAACAGTTAAGAAATTTGCTAGAAAAGCTCAACTAGGAGAAGTTTTTGAATTTGATAGAACAAGTTTAGAATCAGATGGTGTATTCAGAAGCAGTCCACGTGGATGGTATACTTTTGGTCATGCAAACTTTGCTTTATTATTCTTCTTTGGACATTTATGGCATGGTGCAAGAACAATTTTCAGAGATGTATTTACTGGTATTGGTCCAGAAGTTACTGAACAAGTAGACTTTGGTGCATTTGCAAAAATTGGTGACAGAACTACTAGACGTAGAGGAAATGTTTAATTAACATGTTACTATATTCGTACTTTTTGAGTACGAATATAAATATTAAAAACCTTTTATTTTAAAGATTCAATACTATGGAAGCTTTAGTTTATACTTTTTTATTAATTGGTACACTTGTTGTACTTTTTTTCGCTGTGTTTTTCCGTGAAAGTCCACGTATTATCCGATAACTGATTTTAATTTAATCATCATCTTCCTCGAACGGATCAATTAGTTTCTCTGAACCGGGACCGAAAGAACTATAAATTGTTAATAACGTAACACCTATAGCTAATGAAGTAATTCCAAAAGCTATTAAAACAGTATCAAAATTCATATTTATTTAAATTTATTAATATATACATATGGCATTAAAAACTCGTTTAGGAGAAATTCTTAAGCCTTTAAACATTGAATATGGAAAAGTAGCTCCAAATTGGGGAACAACACCTCTTATGGGATTATTTATGTCTTTATTTTTAGTTTTTTTACTAATTATCCTTCAAATTTACAATTCTTCATTAATTCTAGAAAATGTAGATGTTGATTGGAGCGCAGTAGAAAGTTAAAAAAATCGAGACAGAAAGATAAATTAATTTTATCTTTCTGTCTCGATTTTTAGCTTTTACTATGCAGACACTTCTTGTAATTCAGCAATTGCAAAATTGTTTGTATTTGTACCACTATAGTTTACTGAATCAAAACGTACAACAACAGGATAACGAATTACTGTTGATTTTTCCACACTTACTACTACACCAACTTTATTAAACCAATAAGACTCTTTTCTTAAAATACGTACTTTTGAACCCTTTGATACCATAATCTTACTTTTACTTAATTTTATATCTTCTATTTTAATTGAAAAGAAAGAATAACTTTTTAAAATCTGTATAAAAATATTAATTAATATGAACAAATATTCTTTAATTAATACAAATTAAATCTGTAGATATATACATTATTTGTTATATTTCGAATAAATTAGATAATATATATATATATATATAAATGCAAACAATAATTGAGGAGTTTTATTAATTAACTTAATAGTAAGTACGTTTTATTTAGTAAACCTATAATTTATTTTTTATGAAAAATATAATTTTGTTACTTGCTGCTGATTTACCAGAAATAAATAGTGGAACTAATTTTTCAACAATAATCACTATTGTTGGTATATTAGCACTAGTTTTATTATCTGATAAAATTTTAGCCATTTTTGAGCGAATTTGGGGTAATTTATCTTCTCAAATTTATGAATCAAACCCCGATTCTTTTTCTGATTTTACAAGTTTAGATCAAACTGCAATTCAAGTTGTAACTGACATTAAAATTAAATTTGACGATGTCGCAGGAAATGATGAAGCAAAAGGAGAATTAAAAGAAGTTGTAAAATTTTTAAAAGATCCTAGTAGTTTTACAAAATTAGGTGCTTCGGTTCCTAAAGGTGTTTTACTTGGGGGTCCACCAGGAACAGGAAAAACATTATTTGCAAAAGCTATTGCAGGTGAATCTGGTGTTCCTTTCTTAAAAGTTTCAGGTTCGCAATTCGTTGAGTTATTAGTCGGGGTTGGTGCTTCCCGCGTCAGAGAATTATTCGAAAAAGCTCGTTCTTTAAAACCTGCAATTATTTTTATTGATGAAATTGATTCAATTGCTCGTGCACGTTCAGGAAACAATAGTATGGGTGGTGCGAATGATGAACGTGAACAAACGTTAAACCAAATTTTAACGGAAATGGATGGTTTCCAATCAGATACCGGAGTAGTTGTTATTGCTGCTACCAATCGAATTGATATTTTAGATCCAGCGATTAAACGTCCTGGTCGATTTGATCGTCAAATTACAATTAATAATCCAAACTTAAAAGAACGTCAAGCTATTTTAAAAGTTCATGCCCGTGGAAAAAAATTAGATCAATCTGTATCTTTAGCTCAAATTGCTCAACGTACTATTGGTTTTTCAGGAGCAGATTTAGCTAATTTGCTTAACGAAGCTGCTATTTTAGCTACGCGTCGCAAGAAAAAAACAATTACAATGGAAGAAATAAATTTAAGTATTGATCGAATTGTAATTGGTTTAGAAGGGAAACAAGTTGTGCGTGTAAAAGCTCGTCAATTAACTGCTTTTCATGAAATGGGACATGCTTTTATTGGTAGTTTGATACAAGAAAATGAAGGTATTGAAAAATTAACTTTAGTACCACGTGGAAATGCTCAAGGAACAACATGGACAATTCCGTCTGGAAGTCAATATAACACAAGACGCGTTTTTGTGAACCAAGTTCTAACAGCTATTGCAGGACGTGCAGCGGAAGAAATTATTAGTGGTGTAGGAGAATGTACAGTTGGAGCACAACAAGATTTAGCTCAAATGACTCGTACCGTAAGAACAATGATTCTTAGATATGCAATGTCTCGTCTTCAAGAGTTAAAACAACAAGCACAACAACGCAATTTATTTTTCTTAGGAAGTGATGTTAAGCAAGAGTTAAATAATATTGTTGATAATTTTACAACAAACTTTATGGATATAACTTATAATGAAGTTATTACTTTCTTAAAAATTATTCGTCCAGGTGGAGAAAGACTAGTTGATCAGTTAATGATTTCTGAAGAGTTAACAGGTAAAGATCTTCGTACTTTAGCACGTGAATATATTTCAAATTTAAGAATTGCTGAAGTTTTATATACAAATCGAGAATCATCATTATTTGATTTTATGGTACCTGAATTAAAGAAATATATTGCGGAAGTGGAACAGGAAATAATTCCACAAACAAAAGTATAAAATATTTTGCTAGGTTTTTTAGAAAGCAATTAAGAAATAGAAAACGTTACAAAAAGTAAAAATTTTTTTACTTTTTGTAACGTTCTGAATTTGATTCTAGATACTTGGAAAAACTAAAGGATCTGGATAAACAAAATTAATAAAAATAATAAATGTCGCTGTTATTGACATCCATGCTGTAATTAATACTGGTGCAGTTGAAAGAAATTTTAAAAAGTCGTTCATAATATATTGTTAAAAATGTTTAGTTTAGGTAAATAAAGAAAAATTAACGAGGGGAAACAGTAACATCATCCGATGGAGCTAGTAAATCTCCATTTAATAATTCTTTCCATGCTTCTACAGGCCATAAAAATCCTGAATTCATAATTGAAAGTGCTATTGGAACATTAACAATAATTTCATTTTCAAATGAGTTTTCTGTTGTACTCGCGTAACGTAAATATTTTCTTCCTACCCAACCAATCCAACCTGTAATATAAATAAATAAGATACCAGGAATAACAAATTCATTAGCATGGTCCCATTGTCCACTAGCAATAATACGTGGTAAACCTTCTTTTCCACATAAAATGTTTTCTTTCCCGTAACGTTCAAAACGAGATTTTGTAGCTTGAATTTCTTTTACTAAAAAATTAGCTTCTTTACTATCTGGCGTATATAGTTTTAAACGATTTTCAAGTTTTTTTACAGAACTGTTTAATCTTTTTTCAAAAGCTGGAGATTCTTTACAAAGAGTTAAATTTTCAAATGCAGCGTTCGCAGTTTTAATATTTGAAGTAAAAGATAGACCAAAAATGATAAGAATTGAAGAAATAAGTGATTTTATTTTTAATTTCATATTTTTTATAAAATTCCTAAAAAACAAAAATTAATGCTAATAGATAATATATTTTATTATAAAAAATATTTAATCAAAACTAACGGGATTGACGGGACTCGAACCCGCAACTTCCGCCGTGACAGGGCGGTGCTCTAACCGATTGAACTACAATCCCTTGAAGCAATTAGGAGAGAGAGGGATTCGAACCCTCGGTATAGATTAACTATACAATAGATTAGCAATCTAACGCGATCGACCACTCTGCCATCTCTCCATTCGTTCAACAAAAGAAACTGACTCCGGTTGGATTTGAACCTACGACCTAGGGCTTATGAGTCCCCCACTCTAACCAACTGAGCTACAGAGCCAATTTCTATCGTTACACAATAATTATATGAAATATATATTCAATATGTAAATGTTCAAATTAATTTTAGAATAATCCTAAAGTAATTGCTTTATCAATTGGCATCGCTGCTCCAAATCCTAACCAGATAGCAACTACTGTTCCTACTAAGAAAACTGTCATAGCTACAGGACGACGGAATGGGTTTTGGAATTTATTTACATTTTCAATAAAAGGAACTGTTAATAATCCTAAAGGAACCGCAGCCATTGATGCTACTCCTAATAATTTATTCGGTAAAACACGTAATAAATTAAATGTAGGGAAGAAATACCATTCTGGTAAAATTTCAAGAGGAGTTGCAAATGGATTTGCAGGTTCACCAAACCCTGAAGGTTCTAAAACGGATAATCCAATAACACAAGCGAAAGTCCCAAAAATTACAACTGGGAAAATATATAAAAGATCGTTAGGCCAAGCAGGTTCACCGTAGTAATTGTGACCCATACCTTTTGCTAATTTTGCACGTAATTTAGGATCAGATAAATCTGGTTTTTTAATAACTGACATGATGTTTAAGCTTAAAGTTTTTAAAGTTTTAATAAAAGAATGAAATAATTATAAAGGACCTGAAATTCCTTGTTTTCTAATCATTAAGAAATGAGCTAGCATTAATACAGCAGTAATTAAAGGAAGAACAAAAGTATGTAAACTATAGAAACGAGTTAGTGTACCTTGACCTACACTTGCTCCTCCTCTTAATAATTCAACTAATGGTGTTCCTACAACTGGAATTGCTTCTGGTACTCCTGTAACAATTTTACATGCCCAGTAACCAATTTGATCCCAAGGTAAAGAATACCCAGTTACTCCAAAAGAAACTGTAACTGAAGCTAATATTACACCAGTAACCCATGTTAATTCACGTGGTTTTTTAAACCCACCTGTTAAGTAAACACGGAAAACATGTAAAATCATCATAAGAACCATCATACTTGCTGACCATCTGTGAATTGATCGGATTAACCAACCAAAATTTACTTGAGTCATCATGTATTCAACCGAAGCAAATGCATCTGCTACAGATGGACGGTAATAGAATGTCATAGCAAATCCAGTTGCTACTTGTACTAAGAAACATACAAATGTAATTCCACCTAAACAGTAGAAAATATTTACATGTGGTGGAACGTACTTACTTGAAATATCATCAGCAATTGCTTGGATTTCAAGACGTTCTTGGAACCAATTATATACTTTTCCCATTATAAATTAAAACATCAATTTTTACTCATACTTAAGCACAAATGAGAGATTAACCGATGTTACTTGGATTACGTGATGTATCGCTTGATAATAATCCAAAAACAGCAAGAGTAATAAAGAAAAACGCAGTTGCGTAAACAAATAATTTTAAAGCTAGCATAATATAAACGTTCGAATTAGTTAAATAAATGAGTTTTCCGTTCTTATAATTCAGTACTAGGAGTAATGAAAATAAATCTAGTGTTCTGTTGAGATATTATAAGCGATTTATCTTTGAATCGCCTTTTAACAAATTTTTAGTTATCAAAATTATTTGAGCGTATCAATAACCTAAAAATTTATTAAAATGTCTGTATTACTAAATAGTTTCTATTAAACGTCGAATAATTTCTCTTTGGCGAATTAGAATCCAACAAAAAGAAAACGTTATAAAAATTAATAAAACTTGACTAAATAGTAAAATGGGATCGAGTCTCCAACCATGAATCACTATAATCGAGCTATAAACAATTCCTAAAGTAGTAATAAAAATATCCCAATCTGTAGCTAAATCAGAGTTAATAAATCTTAAACTATAAAGAAATATCATTGCACTAGCGAAAATAACTCCAATAAGGAGTGCGGGTTCAACAATTACATTGATCATTATTAAGCCTCCACGCGGTTAATAGGATCTAAACGGCTTACAAAAATTACTGCAAGTGTGATTGGAATTATAACTACTACTGCTCCTGCAAATAAGCTTCCTAAAAAGTTTGCTAATGATGGTGTCATATTTCGAATAAATATAAATTTTAATTAAATAATATATTTGAATATTGAAAAAGTTTAGTTTTCAAATGTTTGTTTATTGGAAGAAAATTCATTATTTGGTGTTAAAAATAACATACAATGACATTCTTTTCTTTCTCGCATTGGAACACATGGACAATTCCAGTAAGCTAAGCTTATTTCATCTTCTTTGTTGTCATAATATCGACATGGACATAAAGGAGCACCAAAAAGCTCTTTGTTTTTTGAAAGTCCTTGAATAACAGAATCTGTTACGTCTAAATCAATGCAAAAAAAAGTATTTGTTGATTTCGCATAATTTTCTGCAAATTGTTTCATTGATTCAATGACTTTAGTATTGATAGTCATATTTTCAATTTTTGCTTTTTATTATTAAAATAATAAAAATATACTATAATAGGTGTTATAAAAAACAGAGGTGATATAATGATTGCTCCTTATTTTCCATCTATCTTAATACCTATTATTGGAATTTTTTTACCAGGAATCGCAATGGCTGCGTTGTTCATTTATATTGAAAAAGAAAGTATTGAGTAATTTACTCAATACTTTTTTAAATTGAAGATCCTAAACCAGAATAAGAACCGAATAAGAATAACCCTAAAACAGTAAAAACGGCAAGTCCACCTACCGTTGCAATTAACCAAAGAGGAACGCGTCTACTTGTATCTGCCATATTAAAATCTCCTTTGATAAAAGTTATTTATGTAAAAAATATTAGTTAAAGAAGTAGCTTGAGAATAAAACACTTAAAACGAAGATTAATAAAAGTCCCCAGAATAAAGATGTTCTATTTAACTCAACTGCTTGAATATTTGGATTTGGACCTGTCATATGTTGAAACTCCGTTATCGTTGAATAAATTGCATTGAAGTGATTGAACCTAAGAAAAATACAGTAGGTACAGCTAATCCATGGATTGCTAACCATCTAAATGTAAAAATAGGATAAGCAACAGATCTGTTAAAATTTCTATTCATTTTTATTTCCTTTAGTTATTGTTAAATTGAAACTATTTTAAATCTTCTAATTCTTGATTTGCGTTAAAACGTTCATTAGCTAATGGAACTTGTTGACGATCTTGAGTAAAATATTCATCTGGACGCGGTGTTCCAAAAACATCATACGCTAAACCTGTGCTAACAAATAACCATCCTGAAAGAAAAAGTGTTGGAATTGTAATACTATGAATAATCCAATAACGAATACTTGTTAAAATATCCGTAAAAGGACGTTCTCCTGTTGATCCACCAGACATGTTTTTACTATTTTATTTAGTAAAAATTCTTCTTTTGTCACTCCTGTTTTCAATGGTTTTAGTCTATATAAAGCGAGCAGACAGAATCGAACTGTCATAATCAGCTTGGAAGGCTGAAGTTTTACCACTAAACTATGCTCGCTATATAACTTATTATATAGCTGAATAAGCTTCTTGTCTAGAGCTATATAATCAGTATTATATTATCAAACTTTCTAAAGGAACATTTAAAATTTTTGATAATTTGATTGCTTTTTTTTCTGTATCGGTTGGATTTAAAAGAAATTGTGCTGGAAATAAGGGTATTTCACGTTTATCTCGTAAAACTAAAAGAATATTATATCGTGGGTTTAAACCTTGTTTGATTAAAAATTTTAAATTTTTTACATTTTTAAATTCATACGATAAAAAAACTTTTCTGTTTTTCCCTGGAAAACCTAAACGTACTACTCGAATTATGTTTTCATTAATATCAAATTCATTATATCCGCTTCCAATATTCCAAATAATTGTAAGTAATAAATATGTTGCTAAGCCGATAGCTCCCGTTCCATAAAAAAGCATTACAATTCCTTGTGGGATAAACTTAATTTCACTGATATCGGTAATCAGTAGCAAATTTGTTTGAAAATAACTTGATAGACCTGCTAAAAAGAAACCGATTCCGGCAAAAAATAATACTAGCATAATTAAAAAACTATTTATATTTCTTGCTCCAACAATGTTTTCACGTATTATGGCATCCTCACTCATAATATTTTTAATTTCGTTAATTATTTTATCTGTTATTAAAAAACAATTAAATTAACTTAATTGTTTTTAAACCAATATATAACGCTGTTACTAAACCAAACATTAAACCACATAAAATGAAATAATTAAGAAATACTGTCATGTTAATATTTTTTTCAATATTTATTTTCGTATAGATTATATTATAAAAAAACCTATAGTTACTAATTTAAAGTATTTTTATATAATAAATTAATATAATACTAAAGCAAAGTTACTAAATAAAAATAGATATACTGATATGGTAAATGCTAAATCTAATACTTCGTTTGATTTAATTTCTCCTTTCCAAGGAGACCCATTTGTTGGACATCTTTCAACGCCAATTACTAGTTCAAATATAACAAAAAGTTATCTAAGTTTATTACCAGCTTATAAACAAGGTTTATCACCATTATTAAGAGGGATTAATATTGGGTTTGCTCATGGTTATTTCTTATTAGGTCCATTTGTAAAATTAGGTCCTTTAAGAGATAGTGAAGTTGGTAATTTTATTGGTTTTGTTTCAACAATTAGTTTAATTATTATTTTAACTGCAGGCTTATTAATTTACGGATTTGTTAGTTTCTCGGAAAAAAATAAAAAAGATAGTCTTGTTGACTTTTTAAATTCACAAGGTTGGAGTCAATTTACATCTGGATTTATTGTTGGTGGATTTGGCGGAGCTAGTGTAGCTTACCTTTTATTAAAATTTGTTAATTTTAGTTAATAAATTTGTTCTTATTTTTTTATCCAAAGATTAAATTGATTTTTGAGATAAATTTTGTTAGGATGTCAGTGAGTAGTACATATATTTATCTATTTAATTAAACAAACTATAAATTTTTTATGGCAAAATACAAAGTGAAACTTGTAAGCGAATCTCATAATTTAGACGTTACTATTGAATGTCCATCTGATAAATTTATTTTAGAGGCAGCAGAAGATAATAACATTGAATTACCATATTCTTGTCGTGCTGGTTCATGCTCAACATGTTTAGGAAAAGTAAAATCTGGTACAATTGATCAACCAGACCAAACATTTTTAGATGAAGATCAAATTGGAAACGGTTTTCTTTTAACATGTGTAGCTTATCCTACTTCTGATTGTACAATTTTAACACACGAAGAAGAAAACTTATACTAAAAATAAAAACATGTAGTGAAATCACTACATGTTTTTATTTTTAGTATAAGTTTTCTTCTTCAAAATGTATAACTTACGCTTTTAGTACTTTTAAATTACAAGATACACCTGCTGGAACTTCCGTCTTTAAAAGTAAATCAATAATAGAAGGAGATTGTGTTGTAATATCAATAAAGTTTTTATAAATACGTAATTCAAAGTGTTCACGGGAATCTTTATCAATGTGTGGTGAACGTAATACGCAAAATCTTTTGATTTTTGTCGGTAAACTTACCATTCCATTAACAGCACATTCTGTTTTCACCAGTGTTGAATGAATTTGTTCTGCTGCTTGCTGAATTAAATCATTATTGAATGATTTTAACAAGATACGAAATTTCATATTTTCTTTTCTTTATTCAATAATTTTTGTAACTAGACCTGAACCTACAGTACGTCCACCTTCACGAATTGCTAAACGCATTCCATTTTCAATTGCAATTGGAGCAATTAATTCAATACGCATACTTACGTTATCTCCTGGCATAACCATTTCGATAGGATTTCCTTCTGCTGAAAATTCTGTAATTTGTCCAGTTACATCTGTTGTTCTAACATAAAATTGTGGTCTATATCCTTTAAAAATAGCTGTATGACGTCCACCTTCATCTTTCGTTAAAATATAAACTTCAGCATCAAATTTTGTGTGAGGATTGATACTTCCTGGTTTTGATAATACCATTCCACGTAAAATATCCGCTTTTTGAACACCACGTAATAATAAACCAATATTATCACCTGCCATTCCTTTATCTAATGTTTTCTGGAACATTTCTACACCAGTAACAGTAGTTGTTTTTGTTTCAGCTAGCCCTACAATTTCAATTGTTTCACCAACTAAAACTTGGCCTCTTTCAATTCTACCTGTTGCTACTGTACCGCGACCTGTAATAGAAAATACATCTTCTACTGCCATTAAGAAAGCTTTATCTACTTCACGTTCTGGTGTCGGAATATAGCTGTCTACTGCATCCATTAAAGCAAAAATTTGATCAACCCATTTGTTTGCACCTTTTTGAATTTTTGGATCAGCTGTAACTGCTTCAAATGCTAATAAAGCAGAACCAGAAATAAATGGAATTTCATCACCTGGATAATCATAACTTTGTAATAATTCACGAAGTTCTAATTCAACTAATTCAATTAATTCCGGATCATCTACTTGATCTGCTTTATTTAAGAAAACAACTAATCTTTTTACACCTACTTGACGTGCAAGTAAGATATGTTCACGAGTTTGTGGCATTGCACCATCTGCTGCGGATACAACTAAAATAGCACCATCCATTTGAGCTGCTCCTGTGATCATATTTTTTACATAATCAGCGTGACCTGGACAATCTACATGTGCATAGTGTCTTACTTCTGTTTCATATTCAACATGCGCTGTATTAATTGTAATTCCACGTGCACGTTCTTCTGGGGCAGCATCAATATCTTCATAACGTTTTAACGCTGCTCCACCAATTGTGGATAATGTTGCTGTAATTGCAGCTGTTAATGTTGTTTTACCATGATCTACGTGCCCAATTGTTCCAATGTTAATATGTGGTTTATTACGTTCAAATTTTTCTCTTGCCATTAATTTAAGATAAAAAGTTTAATATTTGTTTACACGAAATATACTTTTGGCGATTTAGTTAAGTATTAATTACTTAAATTGTGCAAAAGCTTTATTTGCTTCTGCCATTTTATGAGTTTCTTCTTTCTTTTTAATAGCGTTACCCATTCCTTTTGCTGCTTCAAGTAGTTCATTTGCTAATTTTAATGACATCCCTTTTCCAGAACGTTTTCTAGAAAATTCAACAATCCATCTAACAGCAATCGTTGTAGAACGAAATTTAGTTAATAATGTAGGTACTTGATATGTAGCACCTCCAACTCGTTTAGCCTTTAGTTGTACTCTGGGACTAATGTTACGAATAGCTTTTTCTAAAATTAAAATTGGGCTTTGATTCGTACGAAATTCAATTAATTCAAATGCTTTATAAACAATTCTTTTAGCAAGACGTTTTTTTCCACTTTTTAAAATTCGGTTTACTAATAAACTTACTAATAAATTATCATATTTTGAATCCTTTTCAGGAAAGCGTTTTTTTGTAGAGATTCTACGTGACATATATAAAGTTGTTAATTTATAATTATTTTATTTTTTTGCACCTTTTGCTCCTTTTACTACACCTGGTACTTGTTTACGTGCACCATATTTTGAACGACTTTGCTGTCTATCTTTTACACCCGTACAATCTAATGCACCACGAATAATTTTGTAACGAACTCCTGGTAAATCTTTTACACGTCCACCACGAACTAAAACAATAGAATGTTCTTGAAGACTATGTCCTTCACCTGGAATATAAGCTGTAATTTCGAACCCACTTGTTAACTTTACACGGGCAACTTTTCGAATTGCTGAGTTCGGTTTTTTAGGTGTTGTTGTATATACACGTGTACAAATTCCACGTCTTTGAGGACAAGAATTTAAAGCAGGTGCTTTTGTTAAATTAGAAATTTTATTGCGATTTAATCTAACTAGTTGTTGAATTGTTGGCATACTAAAAATTTTTTCTGTTTTATTTATTTTTTGAAGTTTGTTCAAAATCACTTAAATTATATTTACGTTGGAATTTTTCTACTCTTCCTTCCGTATCAATAATTTTTTGTGAACCTGTATAAAAAGGATGATTTCCTGACCAAATATCCACTGCTAGTTCTTTTTTTGTTGTTCCTACTTCTAATACAAGTTTTCCATCACAGAAAACTTGTGTTTTATACCATTCAGGATGTAAATTTTTTTTTGCCATAATAAAATTATCGTTTTGAATATTGTGAAGCTTTACGAGCTTTCTTTAATCCATATTTTCTTCTTTCTTTAATTCTAGAATCGCGTCGTAATAATAGACTTTGATTTAAAATTTTTCGATATTCAATATCAATTGTACAAATTGCTTTTGAAATTGCTAGTTTTATTGCATCCATTTGAGAACTAACACCACCACCTTTGACTTTAATATCTATATCAAATTTATTATTTAAATTTACTAAAATAAGGGGGTTTTTAAGTAATTCGCGTTCTTCTGCCGCACTTGCAAAAAAATCTTCAAACGATTTGTTATTTACCTTAATCGTTCCAACTCCTGGTTTTAAGAAAACTTTTGCAACCGAAGTTTTTCTTTTTCCTAAACCTTCAAAAAATGTTAAATTATTGTTCATCTAATTTCTTTACTTATGTTCATTTAAATTTCAACTTTAATCCAACGTTCATCTTTATTTGATGAAATTTCTTCTAATGTTTTAGAAGTTTTATCTAAATAATTAATCTTATTATCTGAATAGATATAAAGACGACGATAATATTCACGACCTAAAACACCTTTCGGTAACATACCCCAAATTGCTTTTTCAAGAATACGACTTGGGATTCGCTTTTGTAAATCCTGAAAGTTTTCCACTTTTAAACTTCCAGGTCTTTGAGAAGTTCTATAATATTTTTTTTCTAATGCTTTATTTCCGCCAATTTGGATTTTATCGGCATTTAAGATAACAACAAAATTACCTTGATCAACTCCGGGACTAAAGAAAGATGTTTCTTTTCCTCGAAGTAATTTACTTGCTTCAGTTGCTAAACGTCCTAAAGTTTTTTGATTTGCATCGATAACAAACCATTTAGGAACATGACATTCATTTTTTGAAAATAATGTTTTCATTTTAGTTTTAATTTTTTTATTTCAATAGCTGTTTAGAAATTTTTAAAAATTCAGGAGTAACGAATAATGTATAAATTAAATTCATAATTACTTTTAAAGCTTCTTGAACCGCTCTTTTTGGCGTTATACTACCATTTGTTATAACTTCTATATTTAGCGATTCTTTAATATTTCCTTTCGTATCATGAATTAATTTTACTTTATAATTCACTTTTTTAATAGGCATAAATAAAGAATCAATAAATAATGTAGAGGGATTCGATAAAGGAAGTTGTTTTTCCTTCGTTCTTTTACGATTTTCTTCAACTAGTCGATATCCTTTTCCATTTTCAATATCGATTTCTAAATAAAATTCAGAATGATCAGTAATTGTACATATGTATTGATTCGGATTGATTATTTTTACAAGATCTTTTGGTAAATTAAACATTCCTGCGGTAACAATGACAGGTCCTTGAACATTTAAAAAACCTTTTAATTTAAAATTACTTTCTAATTTTTTAAAGTGAAGATTATTTTTAAAAACAATTTCTTTCAAATTTAAAATGATTTCAAGCACATCTTCACGTAATCCCTGTATAGCCGCAAATTCATGTTTTAAATTGTTAATTCGAACACCTGTAATTGCAAAACTGGTCAAATCTGATAATAATGTACGACGTAAAGCATTTCCTAAAGTAATTCCTTGACCTACTTCCAATGGTTCAATCAAAAAGGATCCATAAATATTTTGTTCCTTATCTTTGTAAGTTTCAATACATGTTATTGTACTCATATTTCACACTTTTATGTTTTATAAACGACGTTTTTTCGGTGGTCTACACCCATTATGAGGAATATTAGTTTTATCTGAAATAGAAAGAATATTTAATCCTGCAGTTTTTAAAGCACGTACAGAAGTTTCACGTCCGCTTCCTCTACCTTTGATAACAACTTCTACTTTTTCCATTCCAAGTTCTAATGCTTTTATTGCCACATTTTTTGCTGCTGTTTGAGCTGCAAATGGTGTATTTTTTCTAGCTCCTTTAAATCCTGCTGTACCTGCGGAATCCCAACATAACGTATTTCCTAAAATATCACTGATTGTAATAATAGTGTTATTAAATGTTGTCTTTATGTTAGCAATCCCAATTGGAACCGATTTTTTTTGTTTCTTTTTTTGTTTTGACATAGTTAATTAATTAGTTTTTACGTGTAAACAAACTTATTTTACGAGATGTACGATTATTAGTACGTGTACGTTGTCCACGTACTGGTAAACCTTTTAAATGACGACGTCCTTTAAAGGAATTAATATCTATTAAACGTTTAATATTTAAACTAATTAAACGTTTTAAATCTCCTTCTAGTTTAAATGTTTCTGTTTCTAAAATATCACGCAATGATGAAACATGAATTTCTGTTAATTCAGACACTTTTAAATTAGGATCAATTTTTAATTGAGATAAAATTTTTAGGGATGTTGGAATTCCAATTCCATAAATACATGTTAACGCAACATAAACTTTTTTTTTATTTGATAAATTATTTCCTAAGATTCTGACCATAATGACTAAAATTTGTTTACTTCTTAACCTTGTCTTTGTTTATGTTTTGGATTGATACAAATAACCATAATTCTTCCATGTCGTTTAATAATACGACAATTATCACACATTCTTTTTACTGATGGACGCACTTTCATTCGTTTTTAATTATATAAATTTATATAGACTGATCAATCATATTTCTATAAAGAGCTCTTATATTTTTTTGAATCTCATAACTTACTCCAACCAAAATAATTAATGAAGAAATGTTAATTTGATTTAATAATGGTCCATTAATTATTTGTTTTAAAAAATCGTAACTAAGTAATATAAAACA
>JACCDO010101529.1_pt1 | contig 30519 bp, 21 predicted proteins | sample 7446101 | NCBI WGS metagenome assembly JACCDO01 (sample SAMN15323440, study PRJNA562643) | freshwater metagenome | isolation source: river surface water | place: USA:Blue River Watershed | collected 2017-08-16
AGAAATTACGTACCCAATTAAAAGAAATGCTTGACAAGATGACTATGACTAAAATCTTGGAAAATCAAAATACTCAGGCAGACCAATTACAAAATTTATTAAAGAAAATACCCATACCAAATGGGCCGTTTTTGATAGGATAAGGTGAAATAAATGGCAAGACTGTTTTTTACAGAAAAAGAAGCTGATTTATTTTCAGACTTAACTAAAGAGATTATTAAAGATGTGATTGGTCAAAAGATTTTCTATTATCATGTCAGAGAAGATTTATCTAATCCGCATGCTTTATATGAAGAAAGTATGGAAAAAGCCTTTGATCCGCCAATTGAAGTTGATTGTTTAGTGGAATGGCAACCTGCTGAAGTTAAATTAACAAATTTTGGTTATGAACAAACAAAGAATATTACTATTTTTTTACATCCTCGTGATATGAAAGATAAAGATTTAGATTTACATGAAGGTGATTTTTTTCAATTTGGGGAATATTTCTTTGAAGCGACGACTATCATTGTAGAAAAGATTATGTTTGGACAAACTGAACGTATTGCAGGATATAAGATGCAGGGTAAACAAGCACGTATTAATTTGATTAATAAGAAATTCTTTGGCCCTACCAGTGAGATGTATACAGATATTGATGCTGTCCAGAAGAATTTTGAACAACAACGTGGATTTGCTAAAACTTCAAACGGTATGGAAACAGGGGATGTTCGTCAATTACAAAAAGATGGAATTTTAGAAGCTCCAATTACAGGAGTAAAACAAATAAAACCTCAGTCTAGCCAAATTAATCCTTTAATTATTAAATCATCATTTTATGGAGAGGAGGATTAAAAGTGACAACAAGATTTACAAGGGATAATATTGATTTTAATGCTGTTGCTACGGGATATGAGGGAGTTAATTTTACAGGATTACAAGTTCCTTCATGCGGAATAGAAGATATGGATAAATCTGTTTTTAATTTATTTAATGATGAGATACCATTATTTTATGAACTCGAGGGAGAAAGAAAAAGAATACCAGTGATATTTGCCACTGGTGAACGTTTTGCTATTTTACGTAAAAAGAAACCGTTAAGAGATAAATCTGGCGCTTTAATTTTACCTTTAATTGCAATTTCTAGAACATCTTTGGTACAAAGTCCACCAAATGGGGTAGCAGATAATACAATGGTTCCATATACTATTAAAAGAAAAATTTCATCTCAAGACTTGTATGAACAACAATTAAAGAATAAAGAAAATCTTGAAAATGTAAAGAATACATTAGCGCAAGAAGAAGGTTTAGAGGCTGTAGATAAAAGCAAGAAAAATTTAAGTTTAATGCCTACTTTAAATTCTAATAATATTTGGGAAATTATTGAGATGCCTCCAATTAATTATGTAGGGGCTAATTATGAAATATCGATTTGGACTAATTTTCAGCAAGAAGCTAATAGAATATTTGAAACAATTGTGAATAGTTATACCATTAACGTTAGTAATCAATTTAGGTTAGAGTCAGATAAACCTTATTGGTTTTCAGGTTTTATAAGTGATCAAGTTAATACTGAGACAACATTTTCAGAAATGACCGACAATGAACGTTATGTAAAATTAACTTTAACTATGGATGTAAATGGTTATATTATTATGCCAAATATGATGGGTGGAAAAACAGCATTGCGTTCATTTATTTCTGCTCCTCAAATTTCTTTTGATGTATATGAAGATAGTAATGCTGTATTGCCTTTACATGGATTTGGAGGACCAATTAGTAATCAAATAGATTCACATATTTATGATGATTTACAAGCTGAAGATGATCCATTTGCTGCGGCTAATATTGGAATTAATCCCGGTAATAATGCAATAAATTTATTATTGAATAAACCAGGATATATTGCGCAGAATGATACTCGTGACCCAAATGAGACATCTGCATTAAAAATGGGAATATCTAATGTGAGTCGTATTAAAGGTGAAACATCATATCGCGGTGAAGCTGCACAAAATATTCTTTTAAATATTAAATAATCTCTAATTTATAATAAAACCGACCTGCTTCTGAATAATTATGAATATAAAATAGTTTTCACGTTTAGAAATAGGAGAAAAGTAATGAGTGAGCAAGTATTTAAATCACCTGGTTTTTTCGAAAGAGAAATCGAAATCCAAACAAAACCACCCAAAAAAGAGCCCAATTCATCTCCCGTTGGTATTATCGGTCCAACTGAAAAAGGTCCAGCTTTTGTGCCTGTGATCTTAAATTCTATGGACGATTATAAAAAGGTCTTTGGAGAGATACAGAAGGATAAATTGGCAGGTCATGCGGTAGCTGAATTTTTTAATAGTAAATCAGCACCTGGGTCAGAAGCATCAGTACAATTTATTAGAACTTTAGGAATAGGTTCAGATAAAATTGAGAATGATGGAACTTCGCCTAATGCAGGATTTGTATGTGATGTTAATAATTTAAACACTTTAGGTGGCGTACAATTATTAGCTGCGGAGCATAAAATTTCAGAAAATGAAAAATTAGCTAATGGTATGTTTAGTTTGCATACAGATAATCAAATTATAAAATTAATTAGAGCTATGTTTTTTTTACATAAAAAATGTAAATTAACAATTATTAATAATAATGGAGTTGAAACAACAACCGTTGAGCAATCAAAAGAGTTTATTTTAAAGATTAATTGTACTGATGCGTCTATTAAATCCAGAAGTGTAACAGTGTCATTAGATCCTTCAAAAGGAAACTATATTGCAAAGGTATTAAATACAGATCCCTTTGCAATAGATGAATATGGATATGTTTTATATTTACATTTTCCAATCGATTCAGATTTTTGCGATTTGGAAATAGGTGATAAAAAAATAAATTTATTACGTGGTAATACTAATACAATAACAAATGAATACGGTAATTTTCAATCACGTTTTAATACACCTAAAACAACAAAATTTATTAGTCAACCTTTTGGTAGTAAAGAATATGATTTATTTCATTTCGAAACAATTGATGATGGTTCATATGCCGCAGCTAAATATAAAATCAGTATTAGTAATTTAAGAGTTTCAACTGATGTAAATTATAAATTTGGTACTTTTAATATTGAATTACGTGATTTAAATGATACCGATGAAAATCCTATTATACTTGAAGGATATAGTAACTGTAGTTTAGATCCATCAGCTTCTAATTACATTGCAAAATTAATAGGAGATCAAAAAACATATTACAATATTGATGTTGATAATACTACTGAACGTAGAATTTATACCGAAGGTGAAAATCCTAATCAGTCAAATCGTATTAGAATTGTAATGTCTGATGATGTTAGAAACAATGAAATACCTGACGAATCATTACCTTTTGGTTTTAGGGGTATACCTGTAATCAGAACTAGTGATATCGATGGTAATTTATTATTAAATAATATTGGTAATACTAATTTAAATACAGCAATTTTACCGCCATTACCTTATAGATTAAAGATAACATCAGGTCGTAGAGATTTTACAAAAGATGATTATTTAGGTCAAGCAGGTTTTAGTGAATCAGTAAATACAGGCGCGTATTGGGGCTTGATGAATTTCAATATTGACAGTATCAATATTCCAAATAATAGAGCAACGAGTGGAGAAACAATAAATAAAATTATTGAAAATTACTGTAAATTTATGGGTTTACCACAAGGCTCAACAGTGTATGATTTAAATTCATCAGAAGCTGATGAGTTTAATTATAATAAGTTTACATTGGCTAGAGTTGGTTTATCAAAAACATATAGTGCTAATAATATTTCAGAATTAACATCTTCAGTGACAACAGAGTTTAAAGAGGCCGTCTATATCAGGGATGCAGATTATAATAATGCACATTATACAATTAATTCTCAATATTCAGCTGCAGGTGAAATTCAAGATAGAATTACATTGGCAACTATTTTATCTGAAAACAAAGATAAATTTAATAAATATTCTGCAATTTCAAAATTTACAGCTCCTATATTTGGTGGTTTTGATGGATTAAATATTTTTGACAAAGACTCTATGAATATGAATGATCGAGCTTCAAGTACCAGTATTGACGATGTCAGAATCTCTAACTTTGTACATGGTAAAGCTTGTAATATAGGATTTGAAAGTGCATTAACCGGGACTAGTAATATTAATAGTTTAATGCAAGGCACAGGCTTTAGTAATAATATTATTTCAGCTTATACTGCTGCGCTTGATCAAATGTTAGAAACAGCAACTGCAACAATACATGTTTTAGTTTTACCAGGTATTAGAGAACCTTTAATTACTAATTACGCTGCACGTAAAGTAGAAGAATATGGTAAAGCTATTTATTTAATGGATTTACCTCATTATAGTAAAACTAATATTCGTTTATATGATGAAAAAGTAGATGAAAATAACAAACCTGATGTAACAAATACAATTTCAGGTTTAAATAATCGTAACTTTGATAATAACTATGTTGCATCTTATTTTCCAGATGTTATGTTAGAAGACGCGTCAGATCCTGTTGCAGGTGCTGTGATAAAACGTACTTTAAAATGTCCTTCATCTATTGTAGCATTAGGTGCATTAGCTAAGAGCGAAGGATCCTCAAAGATAATACAACCTTGGTTTGCTCCAGCGGGTTTTGAAAATGGCTTAAATACACGTATTAAGGCCGTGAATGTAAGATTAAGAGCTGAGGATCGTGATGATTTATATGAAGCACGTATTAATCCTATTGCAACATTCCCATCAAATCAATACGTTATTTTTGGTCAAAAAACTTTACAAGTTGCTAATACGGCTTTGAGTCGTGTTAATGTAAGACGTTTAATGATTGAAGTTAAAAGAGGTGTAGAAAGACATGCACAAGCTTTGTTGTTCGAACCTAATTCAGAATTATTACGTAATCAATTTTTAAATAAAATTAATGGTTTATTATCGACAATTCAAAAAAACAGCGGGATAGAAAACTTTAGAGTAACTTTATCTAGTAATGATTCTGATTCTAATAATTTAAATGGTCAAATTATTATTGTACCAACTAGAGTAGTTGAATTTATTGCAATGGATTTTGTAATTACAAATAGCGGCGTTATATTTAATTAATTTGTTTTATTTAAAATTTAATTGACTAAATTCTCCATTTAATAAATAATTAAAAATTAAATGAAAAATAAAATAGGAGAATTTATTATGGCCGGACAAGGTTCAGCTAAGGTTTCCTTAAAGGAAATTGATGATTCAGCGTTCAAACCAGTAAATAGAGTGCTTACTGGGACACCTGCAGGTGTAATTGGACGCGCCAAGCGTGGTCCTGCATTCGTACCAACAGTTTTTGCCGACATTCAAGAATTTCAAGATATTTTTGGCTCTTTTGCTGATAAGGGTCTTGATTCAAACTCCAATTTGTACGGTCCGCTAGCGGTGAGTGAATGGATGAGTGGTAATCCTGGACAAGGTGCTTTTGTTAGACTTTTAGGAGTTGGAACAGAACCAGGATTTATTGTAGGTTCTAAAAAATTAGGAATTGATGGCGTCTTAATAGATAATCCATTTGCCAATTATAATCATGGTAATGTTGATGATGAAGCTTTTGTAACTAATTTTACTGGACGTACTTATATTTTAGGACATTTTGCGTCAGACAAGAATAATGTTTCGTATTTATCGGAAACTCCTGGTATTACAGATTTTAATGATACTGGTATTTACCCTTTAGTACGTGGTGTTTTAATGACACCTAATGGCGTTAAAGCATCATTACAATCTATTTGGACAAATAATACTACAGGTCCTATTAAGACGCGTTCAGCTTATCAAGATGATTTAGCAAATGCTGATGCAGATGCAGTGCCAGGTTGCGGTTATTCAATAGGTGATATCGATGTTGATACATTAGAATTTACAATATTTTTATCAGGTTTTAAAGGTGATTTAAACCAGATTAGATGTTCATATAATCCTAAAAAGTCAAATTACTTTTTTAAGGTTTTAAATACTGATCCGCATAAGATAGAAGAGTCAGGACATTATTTATATACTTATTATGATATTGACACTAGTATTTTAGATATTAAAATTACTACAGATGTTAATCCTGATACTTTACCTATTGATCCAGCTGGCGCATTTTGTATACCCGCAAATACAAAAGGTTCATATGAACAATTTGATGATAAATTTCAAACAGCTATTTCTCCATGGGTAGTTAGTCAAGATTTTGGTTTAATAGCTGATGGTTCTAATAATAATGGTATGGGTGATGGTATTCTTAAATTATTTAGATTTCATGCGTTAGATGATGGTGAAATAGCTAATAAACAGATTAAAGTGTTAATTTCTAATTTAACACCTGGCGAATTTGGTGATTTTGGTACTTTTGATGTTTCTTTACAAAAAATCGATTCAAATCCTTTAAAAAGTTCAATTGTAGCTGAATGGAAGCGCTTATCTCTTGATTTTAAGGCAAATAATTATATTGCTAGGGTTATTGGAAATAAAAGATTATATTGGGATTTTGATGCTACTAGACCAGGTTTGCAAGAAGAAGGTTCATATCCTGTAACAAACAAATTTGTAAGAGTTGAAGTATCAGGTGAAGTTGCAACAGGTGATTTAGATAGTTCATCATTGCCTGCAGGTTTTGCTGGTATTAAAAGTTTAAAATTTTTAAATTCAAATGATGCTGCAAATTTTCAAGAAGATACATTATTTGAAGATACCAATCCATTCAGTAAATTAATTTTACCTCCAATTCCTATGATTCGTTCAATTGGTAAATTAATACAAACACAAAATGATGAAAAAGATGCAAAAATTCTTCCTTGGGGCGTTAAATTTGCATTAAAAGAAAATGTTGATAAAGGTGATAAAGGATTTAAAGAATATATTGAACAGACTTTTAATAAATCATTAATTTCATACGCTAAATATTTTAAAAATAATTGGAGTGCTGTATTAATAAAGGATACATTAACTGAAGAAATTGATTATGCAAATGATCCTAATTTTTTCCATTTAGAAAAAATAGCTATTACACACCTTAATGATAGTAGTAAAAAAATTGATAATAGACGTTGGGGTGATGCAATTTTCTTGAGAAATTATGATTTAGGTAGCGATACATTACCTTTAAATGCTGCTGGTAAAAGACGTTTCTTTAGATTAAATAAAGATTTGAGTTTAACAAATAATAAATACTTATCATTTTCATTCTTTATGCAAGGTGGATTTGATGGTTTAGATATTTTTGATGAAGATAAACATTATTTAAGAGATGCTGCTTGTTATAAAGAAGGTCAAAAAACTTCAAAAACAGGGCCTGTGATTGAAACATATCAACAGGGTATTGATGTCTATACAGACAAAGCAGCCTCTGAAATTCAATTATTGGCAATTCCTGGTATTCGTGAAAAAATTATTACAAATTATGGTATTACAGCAGCTGAAAAGCGTTTTGATACAATGTATATAATGGATATTGAACAAAAGAATATGGATGGTTCTTTTATTATTAACGCAACAGATAAACCATCAGTTAGTCAAACAATTGATGAATTTAGTGGTCGTGGATTGGATACATCTTTTGCAGCATGCTTTTTTCCTGATGTTATGTTAAATAAACCAAATGGCGGTTCTATTAAAGTACCCCCAAGCGTTGCTGCATTAGGTGTAATGAGTAGAGCTGATTTTGGGGGTAATACTCCATGGTATGCACCTGCAGGTATTAATCGTGGTTTAGTAAATGCTAATGCAACTGAATTTGCAATTGGACATGAACAACTTGATGAGTTATATGATAATGATATAAATCCTATTTATATACCATCAGGACGTGATCAAGTACATATTTTTGGACAAAAAACTTTATTAAAAAATCCTTCATCATTTGATCGTATTAATGTGAGACGCTTGGCTATTTATGTTAGACGTCGTATTAAAGAACTTTCAAATACTTTTGTGTTTAAATTAAATCGCGCAGATACTTTAGCTGATTTTTCTAGACGTGTTGAGCCTATTTTAAGAAATATTCAAGTGCAACAAGGGATTGAAAGATATAAAGTCCAAATTGATACTACTACAACAACAGATTTAGATATTGAACAAAATACAATTAGGGGCGTCGTGTATATACAACCTACAAGATCTATTGAATTTATTTCGTTAGAATTTGTAGTATCAAATTCAATAGATTAACATAATTAATCTATAATAAAAAAAGAAATTAGGAGAACAAAAAAATGGCGATAGAGACTTTAAGCGTCGCGGAGATGATTCCAAATAAATTTGAGCCGAAAAGACAGAATAGATGGGTATTTGCGATTGAAGGAATAGATTCATTTCTAATTAAATCAGCACAAAGACCTTCTATTACAATAGGTAGTACTACATTAAATTATATAAATGCACAAAGACACATCGCAGGTAAAGTTACCTTTGGTGATTTAAGTGTAACATTATATGATCCCATTGCACCATCTGGCGCTCAACAAGTAATGGAATGGATACGTACTCATCATGAAACAGTATCAGGTCGTGCTGGTTATGCAGATTTTTACAAGAGGGATTGTCAAGTTAAGTTATTGGATCCTGTCGGTACTGTCATTGAATTGTGGGATATGAAAGGTTGTCAATTAACTAGCGCAAATTATGGTGAATTAAGTTATGATGATGAAGGTACACCTGCGAGTATTTCATTAAGTATTAAATTCGATAATTGTGTATTACAATATTAATTATTTTTAAATAACCTTTAAAAAATTTAATTCTCAATATTTATTTTATAAAATAAATAAAAATTTGAGTAAAAAATATTATGACAAATCAATTACAATCAGGTAGTATACAAATTTTTCCAAATGAAGGTTTGGAAAATATTTTTTTTTATAAAGAAGCTTTAAATATAAACAAGCAAGCAGCTTCAATAATTGGTAATTCTAATTGGGGTCCATCTTTAATACCTACTCCTTATAAAATATTTAAGGATAATTCATTAAATAGTTTTGTTATAAATAACGATTTTTTTTTAAGAAATCACAAAGAGTTTCAAGGAAATATTTTACCTTATATTAGTGCATATTCAATCTTGAATTCAAATGGTCAATTAAATTTTACCAGATTAACAGGCATAAATTTACCTGATTTTCCTATTTTAAAACCAGGATTTAAATTGGAAAATAATTATAAAATTTATTTATTAACTACAAATATCACAATATTAAATCATCAAAAAGGTTACTATAACTGCGATGAAATTGAAAATAAAAACTATTATCAGGGAATATTAATTTCAAAAAACTGTGAATTAAATATTGAAAAATTAATTTCTAACGATTTTTCTACAACAGATAATTTTTTATTAGGTCTTACAAATCCAATTAATGGTTTTCAAAATAAATTAAAAGTAGGAAATATTAATATTACAGATCAAACTATCCAAGATAAAATTTTCACATTTGAAAATGATGATAAACCAAATAATATTATTAAATTTAATTTTAATATTAATAACGAATTTTATTGGAAAAATACACTAAATACAAATATTCAAAGAATAGATGATTTTGGATATGTTTTTTATAATTATAATGATGTATTAAGCAAAATTGGATGTGATATAAAAGATGTTGAAATACAACAATTAAATTTGTTTGAATTAACACATCAAAATTTTAAAAATTTTAATGAAGAAAGTAAATGTTCAACAACACCTTGGATAGTAAGTCAAGGTTTCTATAATAATAATCAAAATACAGACAGGGAATCAATCGGACTTAATTTAAAAGACAGAGTTATTAAATTATTCAAAATACATGCTATTAATCCTGGTAAATTTGCAAATAATATTGTTATAAAAATAATACCTGTTGAAATTAACACTAACGGATTAGATTTTTCCATATTTAATTTGCATTTAATTAATAAAGAAAACGAACAAATAATTTACAGATTTAATAATATGACTTTAGATCCAGATAGTAGTAATTTTATTGGCAGAATAATTGGCACGTCTGAAATTATTTTTGATCCATTCACACAAAGAATTACAGAACAAGGTGATTATGCAATTCAAAACCCATGGATTAGGGTTGAATTATCAGACGCTGTTTTAAATAAAACAATTTTACCTGAAACAATCCCAGCAGGTTATTTAGGTGTGAATAAAATAATGTCAACAATCATTCCTGGACATAATTATTCTGTATTAAACGAAAAATACACATTGATTCCACAATTCTCGTCATTTTTTAATAATAATGTTTCAATTTTAAATAGTTCACATGCATGGGGTAAAAATTTAAAAAATTTATCAACTCATTTTCAAAAAATAATTAAAAATAATATTAGATTTACAAAATTTCAAAAAGATATAAATAGCCCTGCAAAAAATGTAATACCTGATAATAATATTAATACCATAAAATATCATAATAATAATAATCAATTAATTATTAACAGACATTTTGAAGAAAATCATTATTTAAATTCAAATTTTTATCAAAATCCAAATGAAGATAATTATGATGATATGTTTCACTTGGAAAAGATTTTATTATTAAATCAATTTGATAATTTCACTAGTAAATTTAAACAATATTGGCAGTTATCAAAATATATACAAAGTGGATCTTCTACTGAAATTGTCACCAATAATGAAAACTTTTGGAAACCATTTTTTGAAGACAACACAGATTTAGATAAATTATATTATTATTTCACAATTAATAAAAAAGGAACAATAGATACAAATATTGACAGTATCACAGAGGCAAAACAATTTGATATTAATATTTTAAATTTTAATATTGAAATGACTGGTGGTTGGGATGGTTTAAATCTACTTGATATCAATGAATATTCAATAAACAATCAAGGTCTAGAAAGTAGTGAATATTTACGTGAATTGTATAAAATTGCATTAAAAATAGTCAATGATGAAGTTAATGGTCAAAATGAAATAATTTATTTACCAGATATCTTTAATCAAGAAATAATAGAATACGCATGTAGTTTAATTGAAAATAATAAATATTCATTATTATTCATTGATAAACCATTATATAATAAAGAACAAGAAATTATATATGGTAAAAATGTGATAAAATTAAATAAAAATTTTATGACGCCAAGGCCAGGATTTGAATATAATTGGTCTGACCAAAAATATATATACATTACTAATCCAGAAGTAGATAATTTAAAATTCAGTCAAGATGTAACTGTTTCAAAATGGAGAGAATTCACAAATTCTATAAATAATGTTGCAAGTTTTTCAAATTATATTGATATGATATTACCATCAGGTCATACAACAAACAGAAGAAGTATAATAAATAATTCAGGTATTGAACATGAATATATGGTACCTTCAAGCTTATTTGCCTTATGTTTATTATTATCAACAGATCAAAAAATGAATCCAATTTTTAACTCTGAACTTAATTCTTTTGGTGAATTACAAGTTTATTGGAATATTGAAGATTCAATTGATGAATTAAATACTAGAAGAAATATTAATATACAACAAATCAATGATTTAAATGTAAATATTCTATTTTTAGATATAATTAGAGCCAAAAATACTTATAGATTCATGTCAGATAAAACAAATCAATTCTACACAAATAATTTATCTTTATTGTCAAAACTAAATGTAAGAAATACTTTAAACGATATCAAAAAAAATATCAAATTAAGCAGCTATTCAATACTTTTTTCAAATATTAAATCTATTAAAGATATTTCAAATCAAACAAAATCAATTTATACCACCGTTTTAACAAAATATTTGTCAAGAGGTCTCATTTCTAATTTTAAAATTATTTTAGATGAAACAACTTCTTCAAATGAAGATCTCCTACAAGGCCTAATTAGAGGTATTATTTATATCACATTCCCAAATCAACAAACAATAAATTTCGATATTAATTAATTTTATAAGAATTAAAATTTAATTAAAATTAAAAATACTATAAAAGGATAAAAAATGAGTAAAAGCATGCAAGAATTTGGTGATATTAATGAACAAGTTAATATCGATCAAATGAAAAATACAGCATTAATGTCACAAGGCAAATTTCAAGTTCAAAGTGTCACAAAAGATGTATTTGGTTTAGAAGTAGCAATTGAAAATGTACCATTACCATCAAAAGGAATTATTTATTCGCCAGATTCACCCCTATATCTAAAAGAAACACTTCAAATCAGAGCCATGACAGCTCGTGATGAAGATATTTTAATGAGTCGTGCCTATATTAAAAACGGTACCGTCATTCAAGAATTAATTAAATCATGCTTAATCGATAAATCAATCGATGTAGATGAAATGATTACAGGTGATAGAAACGCTTTAATGATAGCCCTTAGAATCACAGGATATGGTGCTGAATATCTCGCTGATTGTGATTGCCCAAAATGTAATAAAAAATCAGAACAAAACTTTGACTTAAGTAATTTAGGTATTAAACGTCTAGAAATCGATCCAATCAGTGAAGGATCTAATTTATTCGAACTTCAACTTCCTATCTGTAAAAAAATCGTAAGAGTTAAATTCGCAAACGGCTATGATGACAAAGAAAACAGTGTTTCTCAAGAAAGAAAAAAGAAAATAGGTATTCAACAAGACTCATCAATCACTGATAAATTACAAACAGCAATCGTCTCAGTTCAAGGTATCACAGATAAAACTAAAATCGGTATGTTCATCAAAGATATGCCCGCACGAGACAGCCTCGCGCTACGTAAATTTCTAGATAATAATGAACCAGGTATCGATATGAACGTTTTTATGAAATGTAAACATTGCTACGAAGAAAGCGAGGTAAAACTACCTATCGGTTTAACGTTTTTTTGGCCTGAACTATAATTATCAAGAAACACTCTTCAACGAAATATTTTACCTCATGAAATATCTCAACTTCACATATCAAGACGTCTATCTCTTGCCAGTCTTTAAAAGAAAATGGTTCATAAAAAGACTAATCGAAGAAATGAACCCCAAAAAAGACTAACATAATAATTTTATTTTAACATTTATCACTTTATTATCAACCAATATAATTAATATTTAAAATCATAAGGATTTATTATGAAAAAAAATGATAAACTCATCCACAATATAGCTTCAAAATATATCTTAGGGGAAAACATTAATATAGAAATAAAAGGAAACAAAAAACAACTGGAAAAACTCAGCGAATTATTAGATATCTCAAAAAAGCTATATCAATCATTAAATGATAATAACACGCCACTAAATAAAATCATGTCAATCGTCGAACAGAAAAAAACTTTATCAGACGAATTTTTTGTATTATCAGGTATTAAATGGAAATTATAAAGCAGGTGTAAATTAATATCATGGATATCACAGAACAACTAACACAATTAAAAGATAAATTAGAAGTAGCATTAAATGGTCTATTTACTAATTTTAATACTCAAATTGAAAAAACAATAGCAGAAATAGCATATAAAAAAAAATTTGAAGCAAATAAAAAAAATTTAGTAGATTCATTGACAAAATTAAGGGAAGAAGCAGATAAATCTATCAAAAGTGTTAAAGATGTGTTTGAACAAGTAGGCGATTCAATCAAAGACCCAGCACAAAAGGTAGCATTTGAACAAATCAAGACTCAATTTAATAATGTAATTGATGACTATAATGCTAAATTACGAGCAGATTTTGATGAGAAAATTAAAACTTTGAATGGATTAGATTTTAAAGATAAAGATTTAAAAGAAAAAATACAAAAATTGAAAGATACTGGTGATAATTTTACTGATGGCTTTTTAGACAGCTTATCTGGCAATTTTAGTAAATTATTAAAAAATGACGAGAATAAAGTATCAGCTGAAGACGTTAAAAATTCAATAAAGAAAATGTTTCAATCAGCTGAAGGAAAAGTAACATTAGAAACTGCGGCTAAGGGGTTTGCTCAATTAATTGCTACTGGTTTTAGTGGATATGCTAATTTAAAATTAATGGGGCTGACAAATCCTTTGACTGCTATTATGACTGCAACTGGGGCTAATAATGTAGCTAATTCTATCGCAAATGCCCCTAATTTATTACAGGGTGGTGTGGCGCAGATATCGTCTGCTATGAATATGATGGTAGGTATTGATAAGGATTTTGCTGCTAATGCCAAGTTGCAAGAAAAGCATTTGAGTGATTTGGGGTTGAAGATGATAGCTGATGATAATAAGTTTGAGAATACGTTGCAGGAGATGAAGAGTACATTTTCGGGTGATTCTGGGATTGGAAAAGAGTTTAGGCAGTTGAATGCTATTTTGACTAGTAATGCTAGGAGAAGGGCGAGTTTGGATGTTGAAAACCCTGTTGCACAGTTATATGGGGCGATTGATGATGATTTGATTAAAAAGCAGATAAATGAAACTACTGAGATTATTAAATCTATGGGACCTTATGCTGAGATGATGTCTAAAAAGGTGACTGAGAATATTAAGCATGCGGATGCTAGGGTTGCGAATTATTATTATAAAGCTAAAAAGTTAATGAATTTATCTGATGATGATATTTTAAAATTAACTACGACTGCTGTTTCTTTGGGTAAGTCTTTTCCTGAGATATTTCATGATATTTCGAAAGCTACGAAAGATGTGGCTGATAAGTTTCATTTAGATTTTAAGCGAATGTCGACTGATGTATTAACGTTGCGTAAAGATATCACTAATTTTGCTCATAAATCTTCTGAGGATTTAGCTATGTCTGTTGCACAGATTAAAAGACTGGGAGTTTCAACGCAAGATGCGATGAGTGTTTTTGGTAAATTTCAAACTTTTGAAGATGCAGCAACAACAGCTGCGCAATTAGGACAGAGTTTTGGCATGGTAATTGATAGTATGGAATTATTGAAAGCTGAATCGCCTGATGAAACTTTACAAATTTATAAAGATGCCTTTATTGCATCAGGTAAAACTTTTGAAACAATGAACAGATTTGAAAGAGGATTATTATTACAACAAACGGGATTATCAGAGCAAGCAGCACAGGCATTATTCAGTGCTGAAAATGCAGGTAAGAGTTATGAAGAAATTATGGAAGATATTGAATCAAAAGATTTAACAGATGAACAAATAGTTCAAATGGAAAAAATGAAAGATTCAATTGAAATTACAAAAATTTCTTTTGATGACTTTAAAGGTTATTTAGAATTAATGAATGACTGGGTTGCTCGAGACTTTTTAACAGGACCAGCATCTGAAAATATTAAAAAATATGGTCAAACAGTCATTGACACAAATAAAAAACTAGCTTTAGCGCAAAATCAATTTGCAGAAGGTGGTGCAGGATATCGTGTTACACTTGAAACACAAAAATATATTGATTCTTTCTACGATAATGTAGTAAAAGATTATCCCACACAAATCAAACAATTACAAGAGGCTCAAATCAAGTTAATGGATGCCGCAGTCCAAAAAGATGAAAAACTTATTGCACAAGCCACCACAAATTTAAGGGAAATTGCAGATGTAATGAATCAAAAATTAATTAAGGCTGGGGGTGAATCAGTTAAAAAAATCTTGGTCACAGCTACAATCGCAGCCAAAGAAATTCAAAAAGCCTCAAGCGATTTTGATGCAGCCCGTAAAATTAAAGATAAACAAGAAATGGAAAATAATCCTGCAGTTATGGTTTTAAAACAAAGTGAAAGTATTCAGAATGAAAACGTATTAGCTATTTTACATAAAATGAATGTTAAGTTAGAAGACATGGGCGACCTTTTAAAGATTTATAATTATATTCAAAGTGGCGAACTCACAAATACAATGACAAGCTTTATGGGCGATAAATTACAACAATTACAAACAATATATAAAAATGCATCAGAAATTACGCTTGGAAATACTTTAAATAAAGTAGTAGGTTTTTTTGATAATAGTAGTGCAACAGTCAATCCTATTAATAATAGTAATAAAACAAATGAAATAAATAAAAATGAAGTAACAACTGTTGATAGTGCTAACAAACGCAACCTCAATCAGACTAATGTCACGAATAATTTATCGGAAAGTAACAGTGCAAATAAAAACATTACAATTCAAGCCCCTCTAAATATTAATATTGATGGTAAATCTGCTTATAGTACGATTTTTAATATATTACTTAATAATGATTTCTTACGTGACTTAATAAATCCATCAAGTACTAATGGAAAAGTAAGATTAAATTCTGATGCTGTTGTAACATCCGATGGCAGTAGTATTTAGACTTCTTAATTTTTATATTAAAAATGATTAATGGAAAAGAAAAGAATTTATTATTTTTTTTATTATAATAAATATAGTATAAAAGTAGGTATTTTATGTTTAAAATTGATTATAACAATTTATTGAAAGATATTGGTATAAAAGACAATATTATAAGTGTTTTTAGGAAGAATTCAAAATTAAGTGATGCTGAAATTGAAAAATCTTATAATGAAAAGTTAGAATATCATGCTGATATGATGAATCAGTTTATTCAGGATAATTTAGGTCAATATTTTAATATTAAGAAAGAGAAAAAAGATATTAATCTTGAGTGTGAATTGGATAAGATGGTTGATGAGTTTATTAAAAAAAATAATTTGAAAGAAGAATAGAATTATGGCTTATCAATTATACCCAGATGGAAGTGTGAAAAATATTATTATAAAAAATATTAGTAAATCTCCAATTTCACCAGTTGAATCAGTTACGATTGAAAATCAAAAAAAGTCTGCTGACGTTATTAAAAATAGTGCAATTGAGATATTAGGGGAATTTAGATCTGGCAGAAATTACGCCGAAAATGATCATAATTTATTTAGTTCAAATTTGGGTGATATTTCTTTAATTTTGCAAAATGAAAAAATTGAAAGTTTGGATAATTTTAATTGGAAGAAACCTGATACTTATGCATCATTAGGAGAGTTTTTAAATAAGTCTGAATCTGAAATATTTGAACTAGAGAAAAAGAGACTTGATAAATTAAATGAAAAAAGTCTATCTGGGGTAATTGGAAAAACTGAGCAATTATATCCTGACGCTTATGGTTTTCAAATGAATTTTGATAATCCTACTCGTGAATCGATTAATTTTTATAAAAATTATAATACTTTTTTTGATTTGGATTTTAATTATAGCGGTCGTTCTGACAATGAAAAGAATTTAGAGATATTTGCCGATGAGGCTGAATTATTATATGGTGTGCCACTTTTGTTGAATGAGCCTGATAGATTTATTGATGATTTAGGTAATGTTTTTGAATCAATGTTAGATATGTTATTAGCAGCAATTATTCCTATTACGACTATATCGGTGATACAAAGTTTATTACAGGCTTCACAAAATGGTCCACCGGATCCTTTTTCTTTATTTGGGTTTATTAAAAGTGGAAAAGCCGATAGTTATGGTAAATTTATTACTTATGTTAAATTTGACCCTGATAATAATCCATTTTTAGCAATTGCTTTTAATAGTGTGATTGAAGCTTTGGCATCTGTATTAAAAGTGATTGAAAGATTAATGAATTTTCCTTCTGAACGTTTAAATAACGGTTTGACTATTATTGTTACAGCAAAGAAGTTATTAAAAGATATTGCTTCATTTTGTGTTGGGTATATATATTATTTAATACCTGGTTTTAAACTGGATTCTAATATTTTACAAGGCGATATCACACGTATTATTACTTCTTTATTGTCAATTGTAGCATCTGCTGTAACAATTAATCAATCAAAACATAATTACAATTTATTAATTAGAAAAATAGTAATGAATAATTATTATAGAAAAGAAATACAGTTTAAGGCAAAAACGATTACGAATAAAGATGGATCACAATATAACTATGACGATCAACAATGGTATAAACTATCAGATTTTTTTCATAGATTTATAGGACAAAGAGTTGCTGTTGGGCAACAAGTAATTAATATTTTTTATACATCAGCTAGAAATAAATATAATAAACCTTTTGCAATTCAAAAAATGTCAGAATTGCCAATTAGTTATATTGACGATGATAATTCCAGTACATTTCCTATTTCAATCGGATCGTCAATTACAGGAGAAGATGACGGTTCAGATAATAAATCTATCACTGAATTAAATTTTGATAAGTCTATTTACTCTTTAACATCATTAATTCAAAATAGTTCTAATAGTGCAAATGATTATATTAAATATCATAATGAATTAATTAATCAAAATTTAAAAATTTATCAAAAGGAAGAAAAAAGACTAGATAAGGATCATGTTAAAAAACTTGAAAAAATAATTGATTCAGATTATATGCCTTTTAGTATACAAGATTTAAGAACAAATGAATTATTTAAATTTCATGCATTTTTGAACAGTTATTCAGATACATTTTCTCCTGGTTGGGATGATATGCCTATAGGTTTTGGAAGAATGGATCCAATTAAAATTTATAAAGGTACATCTAGAAATATCTCTGTCGACTTCTGGTTAATTTCAATGTCAAATGAAGATTTTGATTATATGTGGTGGATGATAAATAGATTAATAGCTTTAGTTTACCCACAATGGTCAGCAGCAAGACCAGCAAATATAGAAAATCAACTCAAGGCTGGGTTATTTAATAAAAAGTCTAAAAAATATAACGGTTTATCATTCGGTCAACCTTTCACACAAATACCTGTGGGATCACCTGTTATCAGATTAAGATTAGGCGACTTATTTACTTCAAACTATTCCAAAAAAGATTTAGCCAGAATATTTGGTTTAAATTTTAAAAACAATCCTGAACAAACATTTAAAGTAAATTTACAAGAATTTAAAAATATATGCAATCAATTTAATCAAATAAACGATGAGGCATTTGGAAATTCAAAAATGGAATTATTAGGATATCAATATTTTCCTAAAGAATTTTTAAATAATGCATCTAATTTTGATTTATTTGGATTATTTAGTCCTTATCAAGAAGATTTTGAAAAATTTGAAAATAATAGTCGTATTGATTTTGAATGCACATCATCAGGGAGTATCGACAATTATAAATTAAAAACTGCTATATCACAGAAAATATCAGGAAAAGCTGAATTTTATCATAATAGAGGTGACAAGGTTGATTTAGATGATATTAATAATCCTAAAGTTAACGGAAATGATAAAAATGATGAATTAGCTTTCCCAAATTTAGCAATTAAACCATCTTTTAAAAAATTAATTTTTTATCCTGTTTCAATTAAAAAAGATAAAGAATTTCAATGTTTAATGTTATTATATGAATTAACATTCCCGGTTGATGTCAGTACACCTAACTCTACTCTAAAACAATCACAGTTAAATGACGCTATTGGGAAATTGGGAGAAATTATTCAAAATTATTTATTAAAGAGAGATGTAACACAAAGTAATTTAAATGTAAAAGCTTTTATGTCGTCTCATGGTCAATATGAGGTAGACAGTGAAGGCTCGTTAAGTTCGTCAGTGCAAGAAGGAACGCAGGAATTAATAAATAATCCTGTTGTAAAAGCTTATGAAAGTACATTAGGTGAAGGTTTAGCTGGAACAATTCAAACTTTTAATATTTCATATGAAAATGAAATACCCTGGGAAATAGAAAAGGGTTCTAGGGCACCGATTGCTGTTAAGATATCCTTGGGAATGAGCGTAATACATGACATTTTGCCAGGTTTGGATGACAAGGGCATGATGAGAGCGCCTACATATAGAGTTGGAAATATTAATAGAGGATTTTTTGGTGACAGTGTATATCAGGAAATTAATGAAAATTTATCATATATTAATAATAAATTAATGAAAGAGTAAAAAATGAGTAATAGATATCAAAATAATAATAAATTAAGTGAACTTGTGGTAGATGATCCATCAATAATTAGATATAAATATGCGACATCAGACTTGTATACTCGTATATACAATGCGTGTGAAAATGGTCAAATATCTTTTAAGGAGTATGTGTTTAAACATAATGACAGATTGGATCATATTGCTGGATTAGTATATGGAAACGGTTTGGAATGGTGGATATTGGCGGCTGCGAGTGGAATTAGTTGGTGGTTACAAATAAATGCTGGTACTATTATAAGAATACCTAAAAGGGAAGATATTTTTACTAATTTTAATATTTAAGTATTTTTTATTATAATATAAATAATATAAAGTAATATAAAATGAAAAATAAACATGCTTAGTAATAATAACATTAAAAAATCAAACACTAGTAAAATTTTTGAAAAAAATAATTTCGGAAAGTATTTATCAATTTTAAGTAATGAAAATATTATTGAGAGGTTAATAAAAACAAAGGCAGGTAATGTACCTGACAATCGAAAAAAATCAAATGATTTTTTAGCTAAAAAAAGAATATTATTAGGTGATGGTGATGAAAATGCTTCGAAAGTAACTGTTGAAAAGTTATCTGAGTTATTGCAATCAGCTGTTGTTTATGCTAAATTTACAAATGAAATAATAAGTGAAATAGAAGATGTACAAGGTTTATCTTCGTCATTTAAAATATCTTATATTTCTCATGATGATTATAAAAAAGTAAAGGGCAATGAAGGTATTCCAATACCTGATTTTTTAAATAATATTTCTATTAAAAAAATGTTAAGTGAGTCTGACACAACAAATGATAATATAAATAATACTGACAGTCTTCAAAAATTAAATACTGATTCTGATTTTCCATATTTACGTAATAGAAATCAACCTGGTTTAAGTGCTATTCAATTATTTAATCCTGAATTACGAATCTGTTTTAAAAATTCTCAAGAATTAGATCTTTTTTTTAATATATTAAGTGGATTAGATATAACCATGTCTATGCCATATGTTAACGCAGAATTTATTATTCCTAAAAACGCTGTCAGAAATATCAACAATGATAATAAAAATTATAATTTGTCTTATCTAACAACTAGTTTAAACAATTTTTTATTAGGTGATTCTAATTTTCAAAGAAATAATGATACAAATTTATCACAATATGATATTATGCCAAATAATGCCAAAGCTATTAATGGAGATTTTTATATTGATGATTATTCATTTGTTAGAAATATAAAAAATCAAGATGGTCAATATTCTCAAATTAAAAAAACTTATAATAGACAATCATTAAATAATGCAGTTTTCTTTGCCCCACAAACAATGATAAATGCTGATTATAATATTGCAGATAATCCTAACGCAATAATTGATAAATTTAGACCTTTTATGAGTATTACTAGTCTGACTTTCGATGTTAGGGCTACAAAAGGTTTATTAAATTATAAAACTGCGACATTGGAGTTAGTTCTATACGATAAAGCAAGAATGTCTCAAATCGCACCTTTTATAAAACCTGAATTGTTAAATGCTGTTTCGTCAGAAGTAATTTTAGAATACGGCTGGCAACATAATTTAGGCGATTCAGCTATGAATACAGCTAAATCAGTAACGTTACAAAGTGGAGAAACAATTAATTATTTTGAAAATCCAATTGCTGAATTTTTAAATAGTTTAAAAGTAAAAGAAAAATATATTATAGTAAATAGTTCTTATACTATAAACGATAGCGGTTATGTAAATATTACATTAAATTTGGCTTTAAAAGGTGCAGCTGAATTAAGAGGTATTGCATTTCAACATGAAACAATTTTTTCTAAATTACAGACTGATTTAAATAGTTTAATTAATATTTTAAAAGAAAAAATCGATCAAATAAACTCTCAAAATAATGTCGACAGTTTATTTGAAACAAAAAGTGAAGGACATCAATCAAATGCAACATCAGCAAATACAACAAATTTCATTGATACTAAAAATGTTATTAATAATTTGTCTATTAAAAATGTAAGTCTTGATGATTTAAATAAAATAAAAAGCTCTTTTGAAATAATTAAACAACAAATACCTGAAAATACTACAGATACTGCAGCAATTAAACAAAAATATGAATCATTTGAAAAAAGTATTGATGAAGCAATTGCTGCTTATAACATATATAGCATGCAAGCTGCGTTAGATTTTAATAGATATTTTCCTTTTTTTAATATTCATAATTCTGACACAACATCAGAAGATTGTAATGATCCATTTGTTGATGAATATTGGTGGAATGAAAATTTAAAAGATTCTAACGCAAATTCTGATAGTAAAATTAAATGGAATACAAAAAAATGGATTAGTTTAGGAAAATTATTAATATCAATTATTGGTAAAAGATTAGCAATAGAAGAAAACAGATACAATGAAATTCAATTTATTTTTTATAATTTAAATGATAAAGCTATTAGGGCTAGTTTTTTAAATATTGCATCTATTCCTGTTGAAAAAGATTTTATTGAAGAAAAATTAAAATTTTTTATTCAGAATGCTAGTAAAATATCAAATGAAGGTATGATTGATTTTATCTTAAAATTATGCGTTAATCAAAAGGCTGCCGCTGTTTACGGATTAAATAATTATTTAACATTTAATGAAAATAATTTAACTGTGTATAAAAACGAGAGTAGTAGTAATAATGAAATTGATCAGAAGAGGGCAAGAAACGAGCAAACGAAATCGATTAATGCTGAAATTTTTAAACAATATTATGGTCATGAAATGCCTGTTTTGAATAATGAGAATGAAAAAGAATTATTTGGAGATAATCCAGATTTATCAAAAATTAATGATATTTACGACGGGTTATTTGATTTAACATTTAAACAACCGAATATTTGTATTAATTTTGATTCAACTTTTCATGAAAATGATCAAAATGTATCAATTTTAAAATTGCATTTTTATGATAAAAATGATAATCCATTTGAATCATTATCCGAGATAATGGAAAGTTTTCACAATAATCAATATCAAAATATTATTAGTCCTATCACAGCTTTGAGATCATCTATTACCAATGCAAAAACTTTACAAGCTAAATTAGATAAAAAAAGAGAAGAAGAAAAAGATAATGAAAAAAAGAAGAAAATAATCGAAGAAAGTAAAAATAGAATTAAAAGTTCAATTGAACGTGATATAATAGGTGTTATTGACAATTTAATTCAAAATAAATTGGTTGTTTTAAAAGATGAAACAGATCAAATTCTAGAAGATGTCAAAACTATACAATTAGATAAAATTAATAAAATAGTAATAAATTCTAATAATAAAAATAAATTAGAAAATTTTTCAAATTTAAAAACTTATTTTAAAACATATATGCCTTCATTAACATTAGGGCAAAGTCATAGCGCATTAGTTAGTGGTAATATTACAACGAATCAAGATCCTAAATATACAACTTCTCAAATACTAAAAGCAAATGGTGATGTTGAAACAAATCAAAATGATTTACTACCTTTTGATTTTGAAATATTTAATCAAACAAATAATTCACCAACATGGGTATTACCCGCACAAGCATCAATAGATATTATAGGTTGCCCAATTGTTAATTTTTCGCAATTAATATTCATAGATTTTAACACAGGCACATCAATAGATAATATGTATTTTATTTCAGGTTTAAAACATTCAATTTCACCTGGTAAATTTACTACATCTTTAACTCTTACACAACGTGATATATACAGTAAATTTACCGCTGAAAGTTCATCAATTCAATCATTTTTTAAAGCAGCTAATAACTTTAAAAAACTTTCATTGAGTAATAAGCCAGAAATAAAAACAAAACAGTCAACTAGTTCAAGATATCAAATATCTTTTTTAGTTGATTATAATCGAACATAAAACTAACTGACAATATAGGAATATTAAAATGCCAAAAAATAAATATAATTTGTATAGTAACAATATATTTTCTGTAATATTCGATTTTAAAACAAATATAAAAGAAGACGATATTAAAAGTATCGATAATCCAACAAATGTTAACAATCAAAATCCGCAACCTACAAATAATCAAAATGAAAAAGAAACGAATGGTGTAAAATGGTCTGAGTTCATTGCAAATAATAAAAATACACAATTGTCAGAACTAAAAAACAATAATATTTCTCAAAATAAATTTAATTTAAATGGACCATTAACTGACACTGTGAAATATACTTTAGATAATGCAAATGCTAGATATTCTGAAATTACTGGTCAATCAATTGATCCCAATCGTCTATTTGATAGCACATGGACCCAACAAGAAATTTCTTTTTACCAATCAACCCCACAAGCAAACGGGACTGCAACTTTAATAAAAGATTATGTACAATTACAAAGTGGACTTAAAAAGACAATTAATTTGAGTATTACTTGTGAAGAATTAAAAGATATGAAAAATTGGAAAACTTTAACCACTGATGATATTGCAAAAAATAAACAAAAGATTGAGCAGTTTTTAAATGTTGACTCTATGCATAGGAGTAAATTTAGAAGAGTTATTAGAACAATTGCTGCAGCTGTCAGACATGAGGTAGGAGGTATGGGTGGCAGATATTTAAGTGATGCAGCTGGAAAAGCAAAACAAATGATAGAATATGGCATTGTATGTTGGTCAATTATAAATACAGCTATAAAAGGATATCAAGGTAAAAACAATATATTTGATATACTTCGAAGCACATCGTTTTTAAATCAGAACTTGGCTCCAGACGATAATTCTGCTTTATATCAAAAAAGTGGCTTAAAACCAGATGGTGTTTTGGATGAAACAGAATTTACAAGATTTGAAAATATTGAAATTAATAAATATAAAAATGACCAATCTGGCTTTGGTGATAGTAATTTTAATCATGAATTATTTGTAATGGCTTTATTTGATGGTTTAATTTGTGAAGAATTAGAAGGATATACTAGTTGGGTACATTTATCAAATAGCGATGTTATACCAACTTTACCAGCCTTTGTATTGCCTAAAGACATTTCTAAAATAAAATCAAATAGTGCTGATACGTATTTAGATAGATTTGAAAAAGATGTCAAAGGTAAAATTATTACTAATAATGCACGTTCTCATGCTGATTCATATGTAATTCTTGAACCTGGTCGACCTGGTAATATAGGGGGTATTAATGTTGTATTTACAAAAAATAAATAAATAAAAGGATGAAAGATGACAGTATATATTGAATATATTAATTATAAAGAATTTTTAAACGAGAATACAGATTTTGTTAATCATTTGAATAATAAGAAAATATCTAATAATTTAAATGATGATTTGATTGAAAAAGAATTTAATTTAAAAAATAATCCTAATATTGGAATAGGTAATGCAGAGTGTGGTTTGTATATAACAGATTTTTTTTTAAAGCAATTTAATACAACTTTAATTGATGGTTTTAATAATGGTTATAATTTTGCAAAAATTTATGAAGACAAAGAGATGATTGAGAAATTTAAGTTTAATGAGAAAAAACAATCAGAAACTGCTATTAGATTATTAAATGAAGATTTTGAAAGAAAAGTAAATGCTGAGTTAAATAAAAAAAACAATAATCAGGCATTACCGCAAGAAAATGGATTTTTTTATTTTATTTTTCCTGTTGCTATTTTTAATAATATTTTTATAATTTTTTTAAATTGCAAAAATATACCTTATGAAGTTTCGTGCAGCTTTGAAGAAAACAAAACGCAATTAAAATGTACGCAAAGATTAGATGACAATTTTATAAATTATGAATATTTTAATGTTAGATTATTTCATGTTAAAAATACTGATAATACATACACAGATTTTATAAAAGAATTTTATTCAAATGAATTTAATAACGCAAATTTTTTAGAAATTTCTAAAAATCAAGAATACAATATTACTGATGATTATTTTATAAAATTAAATGATGTTAATAATATTATGTTAATTAAGAAAGAAATATCTGAAAATATTGAAAATAAAGAAATAGTAACTGTCGGAAATTATCAAAATTCGCAAGATAATATTGTAATGTTTCAGGGACGTAGAAATAAAAACGATGCTAGGTACATATATTGGGAAAAGTGTATTAATAATAATAGTAAATTTGACGAAGATAATGTTTTAAATATTACAAATTATTATGATATATCATTTAATTGTAAAAATTTAAAATCTTTTTGTTTTTCAAATTATACACCTGGGTATTATGTTTTAAATTATATTGCTAAAGCGATTTATTCACAATTTGAATTTAATATTAATCAAAAAGTTAATATTATTAACTTGTCTAAAGTGTATATGGAAATATTTAATAATAATATAATAAAAATTAAAATTGACGATATATTATAAAAATTAATAAAAGATTAAAAAATGCATGAAATTTATTTTTTATTTGACGAAACTGAACCTTTTTTAAGGTTTAAAAAATTTTTTAAACAATATAATTTTGAATTTAATAAAATGTCTATTCCTGAACATTTTCAAAATTTATATCAAATTGAACGTGAAAATGTTTTAAATAATATTAAAAAGAAGGATATTAAAAATTATTCAAGTTTAATGTTAGAAAATGCACAAATTTTTAATTTATTACAACCTATAAATATTGATAAATTATTATTGTCAGTTTATAAAAAACTTGAAAAGCATGAAGCAAATATATCTTTATTAAATACTTTTAAAAATAATGAAAAGATAAAATATACGCGTACAGAAATTATAACAGGGCGTTTAAGTATTATATCTGGCCCGAAAATTATGAATTTGCCTAAGAAATATCGTAATATTTTAAAAAGTAGATTTGAAGAAGGTGAAATTTTAATGATTGACTTTAAATCATTAGAACCTAGAATTGCGAGATATATTTCAGGACAAAATGCGTCAGAAGATATATATCAAGATATTTGTGATCAAATGGAATTCACTGTAGATAGAATTGTAATGAAAAGAGCAGTAATATCAATTTTATATGGAATGGGTGAAGATATCTCAATTGGTGAATTATCAGCAGATAAATCCAGAGCTATCAGATTGAAAGTTTTAGAGTATTTTAATATAAACTATATTTTAGAACTTGCAATGCAACGTGACGCATCTGGATATCATCAGACGCATTTTGGACGTCCTATTAAATGGCCAGCTGACACACATCTACATCAAGTTTTAAATGGATATATTCAAGGTACAGCTGTAGATGTAGCATTAGCAGGTTTTTTAGAATTTACAAGACAGTTTAATGAAGATATGATACCAATTGCTTTAATTCATGATGCAATGATAATAGATGTAGCTTCAAAAAGTAAAGAAAAATTTGTAAAAATAATAAATAATGGTTATAATTTTAAAGACTTAGGTCATTTTCCTTTAAATATTGAAACGATTTCGCAAAGAAAGATTTAATTTTATGAAATTAATGAATGAAACTGAATTATCTGATTTATACAACAAATACACTGAATATTTAAAACGATTTCAAGACCCTAATCTAGATTTATTAATTGAAGAATTAGGTCAAAGATTATTGTCATCTACTTATTCTACTAAAATAGATGATGGTTATTGTGGTCCAGGTGGTATTATTAAGTTTGCACTTGATTCCTTCAGTATCGCCAATAAATTCGCTAAAAGTATAGAAAATGAAATCCCGTCGCCTGTCATCTCAAAAAAGTCATTAGCTTTAATTACTTTATTATTCCCTATAGGCAGATTAGGTGATTTAGAAAATGAGCAATTTGTGGAACAAACAAGCGATTGGCATCGTAATAAATTAGGTCAATTGTATGAATATAATGAAAAATGTTCTAAAATGTCAGTACCACATCGAACATTATTTTTATTACAACACTATGGCGTTAAAATTAGTGCTGAAGAAATGATAGGAATTATTTGTAGTACTGGCATGCATTTTGAAGAAAATAAATTTTATTTACATAATATTTCTGAATTAGTGCAATTATGTACACACGCTATTGATATTGCTTATGAAAGAGAAAAATCGGCGACAAAACAAGGTAAAAATTCATAATTAATATTTAAAAAGGCAAAATTATGAATGAAACGTTATTAATTAAAATTTATGAAAGATTATTAAAAGAATCAATGACATTGGGTGGTGGAGCTGTAATGGGTTTTACTGCACCATCTTCACCTTATATGATTACTAAAAGAAAAAGAAAGAAAAAACGTAATGCAAATAGACGACAAATCGAATCCACAACATTACAAAAATAATGTAACACCAATGGATGTAATTGAAATGTATGACTTAAATTTCAGTTTAGGAAATGTTATTAAATATGTTTTAAGGGCAGGTAAAAAAGAAGGTGAGTCAGATTTAGATGACTTAAATAAAGCTTTATGGTATTTACAAAGAGAAATTTCATTTAGACAAAAAGATTAAAAAACAGATATTTATATTCTAAAAGTAGGATATAGATGACAAATTTATTAAGGAATTATATTAAGTTATTAGCTGAATCAATCGAAGATAATGAATTAAATTATAGAGATGTTATCTCTAACAAAAATCAAGAATTAAAAGATCGCAAATTTTATGGGGATGAATTAAATAATATTATATATCAATTACAAAATTTAGATAAAAATTCGAATATACAGAGAACAAATATATTAAAAAAACGTGTAACAGATAAAACAGATGATATTTGCGATGTTTTGGTCACAAATGGTTTTAGTGAAATTAATAACGGATATTATAGATCTGTTTGGTCACGTGACGATGTTGATTTTGTAATTAAAGTTAAAAAAACATCTAGTAATTACAATGACTATCATGGTGATTTAGATTCGAATCAAAGTAATCAAATTGAATATAATACTTATTTTAATAATCAAAATACTGATGAAGAAAAATATTATAATCTTAATATTTATCCAAAATTATACGGATATGATCATATAGATGGGCAATGGATTATTTTTGAGAAAGTCAATACATTTCATGATAATATTCCATTTAAAAAGTTTTTTCCTTTATTTTATCAACAAGCTAAAAACGCTTATCAAATAGTCAAAAATGGTTTAAAGATTGACGACTATAATGATACTTTTTCTCGTGTTAGCGAATTTAGATTGTTCTTCTTTTTCAGAGAATTTTTAATTACAATGCCTACTAGTATTAAATTTGGTGATGCACAAACAATCAGTGATTATATCAAACAAAAAACTATTCAATTTTTTGCTGAAGATTGTACACCTAGAAATTATACTCGACAAGTTTTTAAAGATAGAGCAACTCCTATATTAGAACAAAGTGATATGTTATTTAAAATTACGCCTGATTTAGCTTATATTATGAATCGATTAAATGAAAAAAGTGTAGTCGATTTACATAGCGGTAATTTAGGCTATCGTGACATTAAAGACCCTAGTAAACCATGGGAATCTTTTGTGATTATAGATTACGCTTTATAATGATATTTATATTCTAAAAAGTCGAGTGTCAATGTCAAGATTATTAAAAAGTTATATTAAGTTATTAATTGAATCGATTGAAGATAATGAAGCAAAATATACTGATATTATTAATACTAAAAATATTGAAAAACAAGATCATAAATTTTACGGTGATGAATTAAATCACATTATTTCAGAATTATCTAAACTTGATGATTCGTACGATATTGAAGATATGTTAATGTTAAATGGTTATTCTTTATTAGGGCAGGGTTCTTCAAGGGGCGTTTGGTCTAAACCTAATGTTGATTTCGTTGTGAAATTAACTAGCGACTATTTCGATACTTCAAATAAAGTCGAATATAACTCATATTTTAATATCCCTAGAAACGCCAGACATGATGCAATTAATACAGATGTTCAGTATTATAACGCTAATATTTTTCCTAAATTATATGGGTACGATAAAAAAGATGGTCAATGGATTATTTTTGAAAAAGTAAATACATTTGATCATGATAATTTACCTATTACCAAATTTTTTCCTTTATTTGCACAACAAATATTTGATGTCTTTGAAGCTATTAGAGATTTATTGCAATGGCCAGATCTCAACGCCTTTTTTACGAGAAACAGTAGAACTATCGATCAAGAATTATTCTTCTTTTTTACTGATTTACTCAAATACTTTTTATATCAAACAAATTTTGATAATACTGTCCAAGTTAAACAAAAATTTAAAAAACAAATTATTGATTATTTAATGTTGATGAGTCAGTCACCACTTTTGTTTAGGCATTCAAAAGAAGAATTACGTGCAATGATCGATCAAGAATTAAAAAAGAAGGGTATCGAAATTAATCTGACTGCAGATATCTCATATCTGATTAAGAGATTAACTAATGTTTCTATTTGGGATGCTCATGAAGGCAATTTTGGATATAGAGATATCAAAGATCCTAGTAAACCATGGGAATCTTTCGTTGTGATCGATTATGCAATGTAGAATCAACTATAATCTAATCTATTACGTGGTCAAAAACTGAAAAATTAGATGAAATTTCCTGACAGTCCATATTTATAATAAAAAAACTTGTAAAAATAACATTTAAAATTTAAAATAAATAAAAAATTACCATTAAAATTTAAAAAAGAAAGAAAATATTATATGAAATCTGATTTAAAGAAAAGATTAATTATTAAATTATTAAACGATTCGTCTATTGAAAATTTAAGTTTAAAACAATTGAATGAATATATTTTTAATTCACCTCAAAAAGC
>JACCDO011528664.1_pt1 | contig 30507 bp, 48 predicted proteins | sample 7446101 | NCBI WGS metagenome assembly JACCDO01 (sample SAMN15323440, study PRJNA562643) | freshwater metagenome | isolation source: river surface water | place: USA:Blue River Watershed | collected 2017-08-16
GAGAAATACGAAATACCAAAAAGATATGCCTATGGTATAGCTTGGAAAGAAACAAGGTATCAGGGAGCATTCCACTGGGGGTACAATCCGGGACAGACCAGCTGTGTTGGTGCAGTTGGACCTATGCAGGTTATGTACTCCACAGCAAAAATGATGTGGAAGGATAGAAATTTTACTAAGGAGGATCTTAAAACAAATGTTGATTTTAACGTGGAAACAAGTATGAAGCTTCTCAGACATCTCCATGACACTTACGGTGACTGGAAGATCGTCTTTGGGTGTTACAATACTGGCAGACCAATGATTAATCAATACGCGGTTGATGTCTACAATTTTTAAATAACAAATTGAAATAATAATGAAATGCTCGGCTATAAAGGTCGAGCATTTTTTTTGAATATGAAAGCTGTTTATGTAGATTGGCATTTACCCAGAAAAATAAGAGGAGTAGAAAAACCAGTAAAAAAACACTGGGAGGTTGCTCTCATAATAAGAACAACTTTTTTCTCCAGGGAGTCTAATGGCTTTTCTCCTGTCCTGTATTGTGATCAGATTACTTATGATTATTATGAAAGCATAGATCTGCTAAAACATTTTGATGAGGTTTATCCTATATTACCCAATGATCCTTCCGAGGTTGATTTCGACCCATCCGTTTTTTGGGCTGGCGGTAAATTTTTAGCTATCCGAGAATGTGACTCTCCCTTTGTTATGATAGATTTAGATGCGGAGATAAGGTTTAAGATGGATCACGATGAATATGACGTTTTCTTTACACACTACGAACTTTCATTAAAGCATGACGACCGATTTTACCCATCTCCAGAGTATTTAGATAGAGCGAATCTTCTTGGTGAGAAATACGGAATAGAATGGACCGATCTTGCGATGAATACCGCAATAATGTACTTTAAAGATGTAGCATTAGCTAAAGAGTTTGCAGAAATGGCCTTAGATTTTATGAGAAATGTAGACTCAATAGAACTTGAATTCTCCCCAGTTGCTTATATAATTTTTGCTGAGCAGAGACTTGTCTATGAATTCTGCAGATCTAAAGGTTTAAACATCGGTACTTTAATATCAGGAGTTTATATACCTCGAGAAACTAGAGAAGGGTATCTAGCTGAATTTATAGATTCGGATATCGAGGTGGTTTCAGATAGAGGCTTTCTACATATATGGGGATACAAAAATGAGCTGAATGATAGCATAGAGTTAGAGCAAAAATTATTAGGAGATCTTATTTCATCCAGACCAAGCCTCAAAGATGACATAGTGGGATCGATATCCAAGAATTTTGACATCTACATGAAATAAATAGAGGATGGAAGAGGATAAAAAATCTGAAACTGAATTCTATAGGTACGTAAACACCTTTGCTAAGGCTAATGGTATTAGTGTTACCGAAGTTTTACAGATGGATAAATTGGTAGAGGATCTCCGAAATCTTTACAGTACAAAAAAAGATAAGGAAAAAGATCAGAATAAAGATTCTGATAAAATATAATGGGCCCGCTTTGGATTTGACAGGCGGAGGTAGTTCTTTGAGATGCAGGCAGTCTTAGATTGGAAAGACTTTAATTACCTATCAAACAATAAACGCAAACGTTTACAATTCTGAGGATATCATGAGTATCCCAACTTCACTTACTCGCTCTGTAGTAGCTGAAGAGGTTGAGCTAGCTATTGCAGCCTAACCAATTGGCGGCAACTGCCAATTATAAAAGAAAGTTGCAATCTCGCAAGAAAAAAGGTTCGTAGTATTGCCTATTGAATATCGAGTGGAACCTTGAGGATTCTTCCAATACCCATTTAGATCGTCACTATCGATATTCGTGAAACTTGGCTAATACCGGGGAGTAGACCAGACTGAGCATTAAGTCTGAAAGAAAAAAGAAACGCACCAAAAGTTTGTTGATGTCAAATAATCAACTAAGCCTGTGAATGAGTCCAATGGACATTCGATCTGGACGAGGGTTCGACCCCCTCCGGGTCCACCAGATTTATAAATTCTTGCCGTTACATTATTAAGAGTAACGGCAAGACATTTTAATCTTGATCATAGTATTACGAAACATTTTAGATAAATACTAATATAAAAAATTAAACTACTTATTTATGACACTTACTATTACCGCTGTTTTATTAGTTGCATTAGTTCTCGGATTTTGGTACTTCTATTCCAAAGGAGCTAATAGCAACATGAAAGGATCAATCGACGTTGATCTAGATGTTAATTTGGACATCCCCACTGAAGAAGGTAAAGCTGATGCTTCTACCACAGTATCTGTTGGTTTTAACGGATCTGTTAATCAAGATGAAGTAACAGAATCCCCCGAGCCTGTTGTCTATGAGGAACCGGTTGTAGAAGAAAAAGCACCGGAGGTTAAAAAAGCTAAGGTTGAGAAAAAGAACCAGCCAAAAAAACCAGGAGCTAAACGAGGCAGAAAACCTAAAAAAGATAAAGGAAACGATTTACTACTAAGCTAATAAAAAAAAATCCCTCTCAGAGGGATTTTTTATGCGATAAATTTTTTAACCCCGGGACGGATTATTATTTTTAACCCGACCATTTAAAAATAAAAATATGATAATTAGAAAAACCAGAAATTTTATTCTTCTCCGAGTTTATAAAACTCTTAGATTTTTCAAAACAGGTAAATTTGGAAAAATCAAAATCACTAAAAAAGAAAGAACTCTTGCAAAAATAATCAAGGGTGTTTTACATGACCCGCAAAGCAGGGTATTTTTTTCGCCCGAGAGCTACAGGGTATTTGCTCACAATAAATCTAAAACCTACATCATTTCATTTGATGATCGGGAGATAAGAATTACAAATCACAAATTCTTTTCCAACTTCGACATTAATCCAGATTTTGGTAAAATGTTAATGTATGAAGCTTACGGAAGAATAGAGAGAGATCTTCGACAACTAGAGAGCGAATCGGTATGTAACGAGGACTTCTTTTTAAACGAAGTTTATGATAATCTTACTGAAATAATAAAGGATCCAGCCGGGGATCAAAAAATAGAACCAATAAGTGAAAGTGAAAAACACTTCCAGATACTCATGGAAAAAAGTACCCTGCTTTAAATCCAGGATTTATGATTCTATGCTTTATTTCAGATACCCACTGTCAACATTCTAGCAGAAAATTAGAGTTCTGCCTTGATAGGATTTTAGAGAAGTATCCAGATTCAACCATAGTTCATTGCGGGGACATTTCAAGTAGGGGAAGATTTAGCGAGGTAGAAGATTTTCTTGACTGGTATTCTAGTTTGGGATTTAAAAACCGGATAATGATCCCAGGTAATCATGATTTCTTTTTTGATTATGACAGAAAATCTATAACGGATACGGGTAGAACTAGGCACGGAAACCCAATGTATTCCGAGCAAGATGTTTCAGCTTTACTTTCTAAATACCCCAATATAATTTATCTAAATGATTCAGGAATAACCCTGGAGGGGGTAAACTTTTGGGGTAGTCCAATAACCCCATGGTTCCATGATTGGGCTTTCAATAGGACAGATGAAACGATAGGAGATCACTGGAAAATGATTCCAGAGAACACGAATGTTTTAATAACCCATGGTCCTCCTAGAGGAATATTAGACCTTACCTATAATGGGTACACTAATGTAGGCTGCATGGAGCTAGCAGGTAAAACTTTTGATCTGAAGGATCTTATGGTTCACTCATTCGGTCACATACACGAATCATTCGGAATAGAGGTTATCGATAGCGTAACCTATATAAATGCTTCATTTTTAGATTTTAATTATCGACCTCTGAATTCACCGGTGATATTTGACACCGAGAGTAAAAAAGCTCATGTTTTTTCGATTCAGGATTGAAATTTTATCGACTATGTTTCATACAAAGAAAAAAGATTATTATTAATGAAGACATTCTACTACCCTTCCCACGCTATAAAATGGACAAAGGAAAGGTTATCAGATCATGGTTACGTAGTTAAAACGGAGAAATGGCAAGGTATAGATGCTCCAGATGACATGTACGAGGTAATGAACCACTCTTTTCAGATGTTTATTCCTAGATCTATGGAAGAACTCATTGATGAGGTAAAACCAAATCTCCCTTGGGCAGATGAGCATTTTTTAGAAAGAGTAGGTGGACTTCCTGTTAATCCTCCTCCATCTCATGTTAACTGGCCATTTGCTCAGAAAAACAATGCACAATTTGGTGGAACCACAAGATTTTCCCACACTTATCCTGAAAGAATCTGGCCTAAGACAGCTACAGCAGACCCTAATGAATTGCCCATCCAGAATCATAAAGGGATTAGGTTTGATTACGGTGATTTGGGCGATGTAATAGATCTCTTAGAAAAAGAGCCCTTCACTAGACAAGCATTTCTCCCCATCTGGTTTCCCGAAGATACTGGTGTAACCCACGGGGAAAGAGTTCCATGCACAATAGGATATCATTTTATGAGAAGAGATAAATTTTTTCATATTTCCTATTTCATTAGATCTTGTGATTACATCAGACACTTTAGAGATGACATATATTTAGCTATCCGAAAACTAATGTGGATTCTGGACGAGCTTAAAAAAAGAGATCCAGAAGGATGGAAAAACGTTGTGCCTGGCTATTATTCTATGCACATAATTTCTCTCCATTGTTTTAACAAGGAGAAAGGTCTTTTAAAATTAAGCAATAAATAATATGGAAGATCGATTGCTTTCCGAAATACTAAATATGCCTAGTGAATATCCCAATGATGCAGAGCTTGGCAAGAATATAAGAGAGGCTGTTAGAAAATACAAAGACCTATTAATCTCTCAATCAAACAAAGAAACCACAAATAAGAATAATTCGCATGGATCTGAAAGCTAGTTACTTTAAGGAGATAAAAAAACCAACCGATAGTATGGTGGTTTTTTACGAGAAAATGTTTAAAAGAAATCAGTCTAAATTCATGAGAAGGTCATCATTAGAGGTTTCCCATTTAGGCTCGGAATTTGAATATGAGGATAAAAAACTAAAGCTTTTAGGAGCTATCGATTCCACCCTAATGATAACCGAAGATGTGAACGACGGAAAATGTTATATAGTACATGGAGACACTGTTACCAATTCCATCTTAAAAAAAGACTAGTATTTTGTTAGATTTCTACGTTAAAACATATAGCCCAGAGGTACACATACAAATATGCGAATTGATATCTTTAACTCTAACTAAGATATTAGAGGATAGAATGGGAGACGAATCTGACGATTTTTATGGCTTGTTTCTGCTTAGAAGCAGCGACGATGTATATGAGTTATTCTCAGAGTTTAGAGAGATAACTTTAGAAATGCCCAGGGGAAAAGTTATCAGATAAACCCCATTCCACCTTTTCTCGTCGATATATAGTCAGTATCTATATCCTTTTGAAATTGGGCAATAAAACAAAATGATATATGGACGAGAATAACATAAACCAGACGTTTCTGATGAAGCAGATATTGGACGAGCTGAGTAAGCTTAAATCCAACATGCCTAACGGGGAGCTAAAGCATCTCCAGGATAGCATAGAGGATTTAAAAAGAGACCAGAAGTCCCTCAGGGACGACATCTCTGATATCAAAAGAAAGCTTTTAGATCCAGAGACAGGGGTTATTGTTAAAGTTAACGAGAACACTAAATTTAGAATACAAGAGGAGGACAGGTACGAAAATTATCTGGAATTTAATTCTGATTTACAAAGTTTAAAAAAATGGCAAGGAGGAATCAACAAAGCAATGTGGATAATTTTCACTGCCATTGCAGCTATCGCTCTTAAGGTTATCTTTGGGGTTGGATAGCAACTAAAAAAAATACGAAACCATGGAATCGGGAAGCTTCAAAGAGTTCATGGATATGCAGGACAACGAAGGTCCTTTTCTAGGAGATCTAATTTACCCGAAGGTAAAGGAGGCTATTTTAGAAAATTATAAGGAGGCAAATCTTTTTACCCTAATCCCTACTGATAACGAGGAATACCCAGAAGGAATTGTTTTCAGCTTAGATCGTGAACAATTCCACATATTTCTAGACCACTACTTAGCTATGTGCGAGGAGAACGAGCTTTATGAGAGGTGCTCAGAAATACTTGATTTACAGGAACTTATTACAGATGACTAAGGAAATGAACGAGGACGAGAAAAAAATATACGACAGAGCTCTTGTAAAATATTCAATGATTGTAAGATGCGGGGGTAATTCCATAGAAGAAATCAAAGAATGTATAGACATATTCGAGGAATTCGAAGATTATGAAAAATGTGCGGATCTACTCGAAATTTTAAAGGCTTATGAGTCTAAAAACCTATGAGAATAGAAAGAAGGTGAAGATTATAAACAGACAAGTATTTGAGAACGCTCTGAAAAGCATGGAAGTGTATGGACTGGATGGTATGAAATCTCCCAGAATATTAGCCAAGAGAAATTTAATTAGAGAATCACTTATAAAATATTATGAGTCGACTGAGGAGTTCGAAAAATGTAAATTTATAGTTGGGTTTTTTGATGATCTCGAAAAGACCATAGAAGAAACTAAATCATCCGCATCATCTTGAAACCTTTGCTAGTTTAGAAGATATAACTATCATCAAAAAACAAACAAGCAATTAATGAAGTTTTCAGAATTATCATCAGATCAGATTTTTGAGATATCCAAGATATATTGGGATCGAAAAATGGGATGGGATGAAAGAATGGAAGCGCTCAGTCAATACCTAGGTAAATCGGAAAGAACAGTTCAAAAATGGATATCGAAACTAGGTATTACAGAGAAGTCTATTCAGGAATCCCCGCAGCTAATTAAAGCTAAAGAAAAGAAATTTAACAAGAAGAAAAAAAGATTCATTGTTACGTGGGCTCAGAATGATACTCCGGTACACGAGAACTTCATCTGTAACATTGAAACATATGCTAATCACATAAATGCAGATATACACGTTATTGCGGGAAGATATAAAAATCCCACTTCAGTTTTCACTGATAAGAAATATGAGCAGTGGCCTGATAGAATTTTAAAGTATCTAGACGCTAACCGACACGAAATCCACGAGTACATGTGGATAATGTCGGACGTTAAAATACAACCTACCGCAGTAGATCCAATGACTGGTCTTCAAGGTATGACCGGTATTAATTCTTGCATATTCGGATCACCTAAAGTTCAGCTCGAAACCATTCCAGTTTTGGAGGGGAATCTACCAAAGATAATGATGACGACCGGAGCATGTACGGTTAAGAATTACACAGATTCTAAATCCGGTAAGAAAGGAGAATTCCACCACACTCTAGGTTTTGTCGTAGTAGAAATTAAAGACGATGAAACCTTTTTTGCAAGACAGGTAACAGCAAACGATTCGGGGGATTTCACTGATCTATTTTATAGAGTTGAATATGATCCGGACGAGGACCAAAGCACGGTAAAAAAAATAGACAGAGTTTCTGCTGCAATCTTAGGTGATGTTCACTACGGTCAGCATGACGAGGATGTTCTGAAAAGAACTCTGGAGATGTTTACTAAGATTAAACCAGATTATGTTGTTTTACACGATGTTTTTGATGGTTTATCTATTAACCACCACGAAGCAAATGACCCCTTTGTACAGTATCACCGGGAGATGGAAGGAACAAATTCTCTAAGAAGTGAAATTGATGCAATGTTGGATGGTCTTGAAGCATTTAGAGATTATAATACGGTTATCGTTAGAAGCAACCATGACGATTTTCTTGATAGATGGCTAAAGAACACCGATTGGAGGAAAGCGACTACCATGAAGAATTCTATAGAGTATATGGAATTTAGTACCCTCCTTCTAAAAGGAGAAGCACCCAAAGGAATTATCCCATATCTGATTAACCAAAAATTTCCTGAATTTGTTACGCTAGGACGTAGTGACAGCTTTGTAGTTAGAGACTGGGAACTAGGACAACACGGGGATATTGGATCAAATGGTGCCAGAGGGTCTCTGCTACAATTTAGGAAGCTTAATAGAAAATTGGTGGTTGGTCACTACCATTCCCCAGGTAGAAAAGATGGAGCTTTAGCAGTCGGAACCTCAACTAAGCTTAGAGTTAACTACAACCTAGGTCCGAGCGGATGGCTACATTCCCATGTCATTATACATGATGACGGTAAAGCCCAGCACATCAATTTTATAAAGGGTGGATTTACCACTCTAAAGAATTAATATGAGGTCCAGGTAGACATGCTAATTTGGATATATAATTTAAAAAAAAAATCTAAATTATGATAATCTACAAAACTACCAATTTGATAAACGGGAAGATATACATAGGGCAAGACACCAATAACGATCCGAATTATATGGGTTCAGGAAAAATAATTAAGGAAGCAATTAAAAAATATGGAAAGTCTAGCTTTGTTAAGGAAATTCTGGAAGAATGTAAAACTATAGATCAACTGAACGAGAGGGAGATTTATTGGATCTCTTTATTTAATTCAACCGATAATAAGATAGGCTATAATATACTAAGGGGAGGTCTGGGATCTAAAGGATTTAAACAATCACCTGATGTTATAGAAAAGATAAGAGAAAATAGCAATTCCGATAAATTTAAGGAAATTATGTCCTCCCCAGAAGTTTCTTCGAGGATATCTGATGGACAATTAAAATCAGAGAAAAAGAAGGAGTTACATTCTTCTGAGGAGTACAGAGAAAAAATGAGCAAAGCTCTTAAGGGTAGGACTTTTACCGACGAGCAGAGAAAAAAAATATCAGAAAGTCTGAAGGGAAAGAAAAAAACCGAGGAACACATAAAAAATCTATCGGATTCCCTGAAAAACAGCGAAAAAATAAAAGGAGAAAAAAACCCATTCTATGGAATGAAACATTCTGAGGAAACAAAGGATAAAATAAGAAAATCAATCCAAAGTAAAAATAATGATAGAAAAAAATAATCCACCTCTTCTTCGCGAGCTAAAGTTTATTGCTGGCGTTGATGAGGTGGGCTGAAGGCCGTGGATGCCTCTCGGGCCCGGTTGTAGCTGCAGCAGTAATTCTACCTGAAGGATTTTATGATCCCCGCATAAAGGACAGTAAGTTAATTAAAAGTCAAAAGAGAAGAGAAGAGGTCGAAGCCATAATAAAAGCTAATGCCATTTCTTGGGGCATAGGAGCAAGTTCACCACAGGAGATAGACCAGATGAACATTTTGCAAGCAACATTTTTGGCTATGAAAAGAGCTATAGATGCCTGTTCTAGAAGACCTGATTTTCTTTATGTAGACGGCGATAGATTCCCTGGTCATAACGGTATACCTTATGAGTGCGTGATAAAGGGAGATTCAAAGATACACTCAATATCTGCGGCATCTATTTTAGCAAAGGTACACCGGGATAAGTTAATGAGACAAATTGGATTAGATCATCCTTCCTATAAATGGGATACCAACGTTGGATATGGGACAGCAGATCACATTAATGAAATAAAAAAACTGGGATTGACTAAACATCACCGAAAAACTTTTTGCTTAAACTTTATAAAATAATAAAAATGGAATCACAAGAATTTGAAAAAGAATCTGTCATGTCAGAAAACGAGGAATTAAAAATATTGGGAATCGAGAAATTTGACCGTGCTGAATGGGTATTTCAGTTCGATGAGGACGAGCCAGTAGTTATTGCCTGGAGCAACAGTAAAGACGATCCGGGAGATCTTTCTTTTATGCTCAAAGCCGATAGCGGGAGCAATATAATTTTTAAGTCCAATGATGGGAGAAGAACATTTAAAATCTTTGCAAGAAGAATGCCGGATGAAAGAAGAGCTGAACTTGACGAAATTCAGAAGAAAGAGGAGGAGCTTCTCAACAAGATAAACGGATCCACCGAAGAATAAAACCACTAGTGAAATGACCAGAAACGACGCCAAATTTGATTTTGATGACATCTTAATTCAACCTGCTATAGTCAGTACTATATCTTCACGAAGCGAGGTTACTGTTACCTATGATGATGGATACCTCCCCCTTTTTACCGCTCCTATGGATACTGTTGTTAGCTCTTCTAATGTTGAGATCTTCCAAAAGAATGGGATAAGGGTTGTAAAGCCTAGAACTATGAATAATCATTATGATTATTTAGGATCGGATTTTAATGAGTTTCTCTCACTAGGTCTGGAGGGTTTTAACGTTCTATTTTTAGATGAGAACAGATTTGAACAGGAGGACAAGCTATACGTACTTATAGATATAGCTAACGGTCATATGCAAAAACTTCTCGATTCAATCAGAAGATCTAAGGAGATCTACGGTGACAGACTAATTTTAATGGTTGGTAACGTGGCTAATCCTAAAACATATTCGGACCTCTCCGATGCTGGAGCGGATTATGTGAGAGTAGGAATCGGAAACGGCGGAGGATGTTTAACTACGGTTCAAACCGGAGTTGGGTACCCGATGGGATCTTTGGTCAAGGAGTGCTACATTGAAAGTTGTCTAAGTAAAAATCCAGCAAAGATAGTAGCTGACGGAGGATTTAAAAGCTACGCCGATGTAATAAAAGCATTGGCTCTTGGAGCTGATTATGTAATGCTGGGTTCTATATTTAATAGAGCATTGGAGAGCTCCGGTGAAACATTTATGGACGAATCTATAACTAGGGAAACTGTAGATCAGTATTCAGAAAAAACAAAGGAGCTTTTCGAGAATGGAACTAAGATGGTCAAAAGTTTTAGAGGAATGAGCACAAAAGAAGCTCAAAAATCGATGGGCAAGACTGTACTTAAAACAAGTGAGGGTGTTAACAGAATACATCCGGTAGAGTACACACTGGAGGGATGGGTTGATAATTTCAGAAGCTACCTTTCTTCTGCTATGAGTTACTCTAACGCCAGAAATCTAAAAGATTTCATAGGACTAGCCAAATACAATTACGTAACATCCAGTTCTTTAAACAGATATAGAAAATGAAAAAAGGTGATTTTTGTTTATTAAACTCTGAGGGATGTCTCCTTTACTCTTCCAGACACAACGAATACGTCAGGGTAAATTCGGAGGAGGAAATATGTAATCACATTTTTGTTATCTATGATCTGGAAGATGGTATAGTTGATATCCTGGATTCCAATAAAATGAGGGAGTTCATACACGGTGATCTAGAAATCCACGGTGTTTTAAGAAGCTACAAGTATTCTGAATTTCCTGGAAGTATGAAACCGGATCTAAAAAAATTGGATGCGTACATAGGTATAGATACGGAAGGTAAAATATATTAGAATTTTTTTTGGTATATAGATCTAAAAAATAATTCTAATGAAGTCAGGTTATTATTTAAGTCTAGACCTAATCTCAAAAAAGAAATTCCCACAGGAAGATCTTAAAAAAATAGAAAACTCCATTGATTCAAATGAAGATTTCTTCGACGTTTGTTCAATACTTTCTGGTCTTCTCTCAATGAATTTTAGCAACCACGTAGAGATCTACAGCGAAGACATAGAATTTGAAACCGATAAACTTGGTGAGATCGAGGATTTTATTGGAGTCGTTGATTCGCTCATTCCTGGCGGATGGGATAGTGATTCAAAAATAGAATGGTCATCGGATTACCCGGACATGTCTTATGTCTGGTTTAAAAATGGCGATGAATGGGAGTCTGTAACTAAAGAACACGACAGAGGAACATATGGAGAGGAGGAAGATTGGGATAAGGGAGATTCCGATTATGGATATTCTAATGACATAGATCCCGAAGATTTCTGGTAAATTGAAACACAATTACCAATCGGATATATAATTTTTAAGGAAAGAGCCTTTCAAGCTTATTACTGTCTCGGGTCAAAGAGGCCTTAGAGTTGTTCAGAGAGCAACGAGGAGATATTAAAAAAAAGAAAAGGTAATATGAAAAACAACAAAGTGGGTGAACACGGTTCACCAAAACCACAAGCATGGATCGCCGTATCCAACAATCGACAAAAATTATACGGCACAAACAACGATCTAGTTTATCTAGATGACGATCAGGAGTTTCAAATTGAGCTCTACAATCCAACACCCAATAAATATCTTGCTAAGATTTATGTCAATGGGAAATTGATGTCTTCTGCTGGTCTGGTTCTAAAGCCAGGTCAGAGATACTTTCTCGATAGACACATTGATGTCAAGAAAAAATTGGTCTTCTCCACCTATGAGGTTGAGAATACCGAAGAGGTAGCGGAGGCAATAAAAAACAACGGTTCAGTAAAGGTTGAATTCTACGAAGAAAGTATAAATTCTAATTGGTTACTTTCTAGTAATACCGGGACAATTACGTATCCAAGTATCACGACTTACCCAACCTGGACTACCCAGAACACCTCCAATAATGACTATATTAGTTTTGGTGGATCTACAGTTAATACTCTCTTCACAACTACATCAGGTATTACTTCTTCGATTTCAGGTGATAGCAGTGTTAAATTAACTTCCTTCTCTGGAGAGATTAAAACACAAAATGCAGGTTCTCTGGAAACTGGTCGGGTTGAAACGGGTAAGGATTCCTCTCAGAGCTTCGATCAAGACCACGGGACTTATTCGTGGTTTTGCTCTTTTAATTCTGAATACCGGATACTTCCGAGATCAACTAAACCGGTTGAGATTAAAGAGATCAGAGAGTACTGCACAGAGTGCGGAACCAGAATAAAGAAAAAAGGCTGGAAATTCTGCCCATCATGTGGGGAGAAATTAAGCTAAATTAAAAGTTTGAGGCTCTTTCCTTTTTTTAGAGAACTATTTTCTAAATTCCTCATATAACTTAAAATTTTACAGAGTGAGAGTATTTTTTATCGTGCCCCATCTTTCTACAGGGGGAATGCCAGAGTATCTAAATAATAAGATACAGAAAATAAAAGACTCGTGCGATATTTGGATTTTCGAAAAGTCCCACGAAAAATCATATAACACCATTAGGAAAAGAATAGAATCATCCATTGGTGAGAATAAAATTATCACTTGGGGAACCAAAAAAAGGAAGTTACTAGATTTCATAAGAGCATTTGAACCGGATGTGATTCACTTCGAAGAACCATGTGAACATTTTGTTCCTGATGAGATCCTAGTTGACATATTTTCGGAGGATAGAAAATACAGAATACTGGAAACGTTTCATGACTCTTCAATCCAACCGGAAGAGAAAAGGTTTTTACCTGATAAGTTTATTGTTGTTAGTCCTTGGCAGGTTAAGCTTCTACGGGGTCTCACAGTGCCAATGGAAGTCATAGAGCACGAATTACCGGAAAAAAATAAGCGAAACGTCGATACAGCTAAAAAAAGACTAGGACTGGATCCTGACAGAAAGCACGTAGTCCAGATTGGAATATTTACTCCAAGAAAAAACCAAAGAGAAACTATCGATCTTGCTAGACTTCTCCCGGATATATCATTTCACTTCATCGGTACACTTGCTGATAATTTCAAATGGTATTGGGAGCCTATCACGAAAAACTTACCACCTAACTGTAAGATATGGGGTGAGCGTGACGATGTAAATACATTTTATGAGGCAGCTGATTTAATTATATTTCCCTCGATAGAAGGATTCAATGACAAGGAAACGAGCCCATTAGTTCTCAAAGAAGCAGTTTCATGGAAAGCTCCACTCCTTATGAAAAATACCCCGGTCTATTGCGACATGTATCAGGAATCTGACCTAGTTCATTTTATGGACGAATCTATAAGTTATAATGCAAACAAAATTTTAAAAATATTAGGCAAAATGGAAACCATCAATCACAGATTTACAGTAAGGTTTGAACCGGAAGAAAACAAAATAATTATATCGCCAACTGTTAATGGATTGGGGGAATTTAAAGTTTCGATTAAGGATAAGGATTCGAACACCTGTATTTTTTCTTTCGATGTAATCCCCGATAAAGCCGGAGCTGAATGGTGGGCTATACCTATTCCCAAACCATACTTCGATTTTCAAGAGGATAATAACTTCAGCGGGTTTCTATTGGAATTTTATAATAAAATCTCGGGAGATCTTGAAGAATCACAAATTATTGATCTGGGAAAAAAACCAATAATAAAGAAAAGAATAGTCTCGCCTGGACCTATTAACTTCGATCCAATTTTCGTAAACTACACCCAATTTTTCGTTGATGGAATATACAATCAGTTTTTTGCTGGTACAAGGGTGAACACCGCAATCGATATTGGGGCTAACGTTGGACTTTTTACTGAATGGATACTGGATAGATTTGGTAGTGACACTAAGGTGGTTTCGGTTGAACCCAACAGCAAAGCTTGCGAAGCATTTGAGAATATGCACGGGAGCAAAGAAAATGTCATTCTGGAGAAATTAGCGGTTAGCTCTTCCGATTCAGATAAGATTCGCTTGCTAGTTAATCCTGAGAACACCCTGATTTCTAGTTTCGAAGGAACCGGTGATAGCTACTCCGAATACGAGGACGTAGAAACCATATCCCTTCTAGGCCTTCTCAAAAAGCATAATTTGGAGGAGATCGATCTACTTAAGGTTGATGTTGAGGGTGCTGAGTATGATATATTTAGCGTTGTTACTAAAGAGGATCTTAGAAAATTCAAGCATTTACTAATAGAGTTTCATAATAACAGAGGAAGAGCATCAAGCTTAATCGATAAAATAATCTCCGCGGGATTTGAAGTAGATTTAAGAGACGATGATACCAGGTATGCTGTAGATCAGAATAACGATAGAGGAACTATTTTTGCAACTAGAAAATGAGAATAGCACAGATAACACCAGGAGTAATACCGATCCCTCCTAATGGCTGGGGAGCGGTAGAAAAAATAATCTGGGAATACACCAATGTTCTTAGATCTTTAGGCCACCATGTTGAAATACTTTATTCGGGGGAGGTTAACCCGGAGGAGTGGGACGTTGTTCACGTTCACATGGCCAATCTTGCCCTAGATTTAAAATCAAGAGGAATCCCATACATTTTCTCCCATCACGACCACCACGCATATCATTACGGTAAGGACTCTTTTGTCTATTTAGAAAACCTGGAGGCAATAAAGGGATCAGTATTAAGTTTTGTACACGCTAAATATCTGGTAGATTATTTTGGTGGTGGAGATAATATAAGATACTTGAGTCACGGTGCCAACCTGGATGATTATGTTTTTTCGGATAGATCACTATCAGTAAAATCCGGTGAAGCATCCCTGCTGATGATGGCTAACAATGGGTTGGGCGGAGATAAAATGTATGATAGAAAGGGCTTCAAGTATGGAATAGAATCCGCTAGGGATCTAGATCTGCCTATAACAATAATATGTCCGAAGGATAATTCTGATCTATTAGAAGCTATCCCCGAGTACGAAAAATTGACTGTTAAATACGGATTGGATTATGAGCAGTCACTCAATGAAATATCGAAACATCATATATTTCTAAATCCATCCATGCTAGAAGCTGGACATCCAAATCTAACAGTTACTGAGATGGTAGCATTAGGAATACCAGTTGTTGGTACATCGGAGTCCGAAATGATGGGCACTCTCAAAATCCCTCTGGAAACCGATCTATCTATAAACAGCAACGATCTTACATCAGGAATTAAAAAGGTGGTAAAAAACTACCCGCAATTTGTCTTAGAATGTAAAGAAATTAGGGAATCCATATCTTGGGAGGTTATTGTTTCCAAAATGCTAATGGACTACACTAAGTATTGCGGAATAGACCAAAAGGAGCTCATTTTAAGCTCGTATAGCACTCCTATTAGAAAGAATATGTTATCCGATGGACCTGGGTTCGATTGCTCTTTTAACGGTCCTATTTACGTTTATAAATCAATAAACACGCCAAGTGTAGTCTCAGTCTCTCTCATAGATAGAAAAACCGACCGAATAATCCACAAAACAAACTTCTCTAAATCGTCTAAGTCATGGATAATGCACAGCGATATTATGGATCAGTTCATAGATTGGAAGGTTTCTTTTAAAATGGGAGATCTTGAATTGTTCAGCAAGTCAATGGATTTAAACGGGAATCACGTTTTAATTACAGGAGGGATCCAGCCTGAACAGAGTGCAATACTTTCCAGATTCGAAAAAGAAACTGGATGTATCCTTTCGACGGAGGGTGAATCCACCGAACATTTTTTCGGTTGCTCTGGATCACATGATTTGTACTATCGGAAGCTTAATATTATTCAGATATTAGATTTCTTTACTGAGAAGAAGAAGATTCAAAGCCGGACACTAATAAGAATGTTCTCCGGATCGTTGGGTGATAATATTGCGTTTATACCCTACGCTAATGAATACGGTAAGATGAGAGGTGAGGTAATAGATGTCATTCTATCACATAGATCCTTGTTTGAAGGGGTTTATGAGTGGGTTAATTTTGTAGATAGCGAGGATCTCCACCAGTACAACAATTACATTTCTGCAGATTACATTTTTGAAATGCCATTACAGAAAGGAATTGAATATCAATTAGGATTAGAGTGTGGGGAGTTGAGACCTAAAATAAACAGGAGAAAAGCCAAGGGTTTACCTAAAGTGAAATATGTTTGTTTTTCGATGCACAGCACTACACAGGCCAAGCATTGGAACTATGAAAATTCTTGGAGTGAATTATGTAAAAAACTAAAAGCTAAAGGTTTAACTCCGGTGTGTATAGATAGACATTCATCATTCGGGGTGGAGGGAAATTGGAACACCGTTCCGGACAACTGCTTAAATCTTACCGGCGGAGATCTCAATAGAATGATAGAGATAATTAGTGGGTGTGAATATTTTATAGGCCTATCTAGCGGTCTTTCCTGGCTAGCTCACGCCCTAGGAAAAAGAGTGGTCATGATATCAGGGGTTACTGAGCCCAGCAACGAATTTAGCATAGATTGTCTAAGGATCCACAATTCCGGGGTTTGTAATTCATGTTTCAATAAAACTAAGGATTACCAATTTGATCCTGGTGATTGGATGTGGTGTCCGGAATTTAGAGATACCCCTCTTCAGTTTGAGTGCACCAAGAACATTTCTCCCTCCCATGTTATAGCTGAAATAGAAAAAATAGGCTGGTAGGCAGGGATATATAGGAGCATGAGAGGATTTTTATTTTTATCGCTCCTCATTTTTCCCTTATCTGTATTCTCACAATCAAAGCTAAGGGACTCCGTTTTTGTTAAAACGGAAATATATGAGGTTATTTACAGTGAGGTTTTAGAACAACCAAGGACAGTTAAGTATACTGTTTTATGTCCAAGCGGGAAGGCATCCAGGAGTGGTATGGATTTTTACGTTAATGACTCAATAAAAACATCCGATAATCTGGATTATGTGAGTAATGTGTATGACAAGGGTCATATGGCACCAGCAGCTGATTTCAACTGTACTAAAGAGATGCTCTTTAAAACATTTAGTTATCTAAACTGCTCTTTACAGAACCAGTATTTAAACAGAGGTGCGTGGAGAATGCTAGAAGAACACGAAAGAACTTTGGCACTTAAGGAGGACGTAGTTGTTACGGTAGAGGCAGTTTTTAGTAAAAAGTCAATTAAACTACCTAGCGGAGCTACAGTACCAGACGGATATTATAAAACAATCTATTTAGTAAAATCTAAAAAAACCATAAAATACTATTTCCCGAATGTGAAACCGGAGAAAACTTCATTTTCTAGTTACGAAATAAAATGACGGGAACAATAATTAAAAAGGATATATAATAAAAAAAAGAAACGAAATGTCAAGAATAGTTACATTTGATCAATTCAAAACTAAAGCGGGTAAAATGACTGATAAGTCTCACAGCCCAAAAACTGCTCGTAACGAAGGTCGCGAATATGAGCACGAAGATCACGAAGGAGGTCACCAACACTATATGTTTTTTCAAAACTTAATCTCCATCAAGCATTACATAGAGGAAATCCTAAACATGGACCCTGCTCAAGTCGACGAGCTACTAAAAAATGGACACGATTGGGCTTGCGATCACATTGCAACTTCTAAGGATGATATTCAAGAAGTAGCAGAGTGGGCAAGAAACGAAATGGAACAAGGAGGGCACGATTCTCACGAAGAAGAGCCAGAAAATGTTGTTGTTGATATCGAAGGGAATAACGATGAGGTAGAAGTAGAAGACGACGAGGAAGAGTCTACAGGAGGAGAGGAAGAAGAGGAAGAGGATGACGACGATAGCGAGGACGAGGAAGAAGAGGAAGAAGAGGAGCAATACAACGAAGATGATGAGTATAATTTAGGAGAAGGATTCGATGACGATTCTTACGAAGAATAAACCACTTAAACTAAATACTAGGAAGCCGTCAGAGATGACGGCTTTTTTTGTGAAACAAAGTCTGGTAACTAAAGTAGGAGTTATATGGAAATAAAATTTGCAGACACCTTCGCAAAAAGTCTAAAAGTACTTAGAAGACATAATACATGGTGGTATAAAATCTATGATTTTTTCAGAAGAGGAATACCCGGCTTCATGAGAAACATAATTAAATATAGAAAAGCATTATGGAATGATCGATGGTGGGATCACCATTTTTCTCTTAATTTTTTAGAAACCTCACTCAGAGACATGGCAGACAAGACCGAAAAATATGGACTTGAGGTTGATTCTAGTAGGCTAAAAAAAGTTGCAGCAATGAGAAGAGCAGCTGATCTAATAAGAAACTATAACGAGGACTTATACTTAGAGATGGCAGAGGCAGAACTTGGTGAAATAGATTACAAAAAGCCACTGTTTGAAAAGGACGAGAATAATCCAGATTATTATGTAATGGCGGATAATGACACCCCTGAAGAGAAGGAGCACAAAAGGAAAGTCTATGATAGAACCAGAGAGTTAGAGGAATCTGAATGGAATGAACTCTGGACGATCATAAGGGGTCAGGACATGGTTGAATTTAGGACTTTCTATAAGAAAGTCAAATCCGGAGAGGCAGATGATTTCGAAAAGGAGAATGGTGAATGGGAAAACTGGTTTGATGGATCAGGCATGAGAGGATGGTGGGATTAATCCAATTAGCTATGGGTTTCATTAGAAGAATAAAGCAAGCGATATCCTCATGGATTTCCCGACACATAATAACAGAACTCCCACCCGATGAGGACGAGGAGTTTTCTGAAAAATATAGAAGATAATCTCATCCGAACAAATAAACAAATAAAAATGAATTACACAAATCCGAACGATCCAGATCATGTAGATGATCCAAAAGACTGGTTAAACTCGTCTCTTATATTTTCTAATGCACTTTCTCTAATATTAAGAGAGGGAGAAGGTATAGTTGTTGATATTAAGGGAGATATGAATTTCACAGGAGACGAATCTATAGAGAAGGTAATAGTTTTCCATAGTGAGAAAATGGTCAGAGTAATAGAATGTCAGGATGATTTAAAAGAGGGCACATGGGTAATCGTCCATGATATAAATCCAAATTAGGATTTTTAATCTCCGTACATCAAAAGTACTTTTGTTTCGTTAGAAGTCATTTCTGAATTGCTCTAGTAGATCTACTAGAAATTCTGGGATAAATCCTAGAATTTCTAGGATTTATCCTAAATTTCAATCCAATATGATTTTCTAACGAAATTTTTTTTATATCTTTATCTAATACAAAGGAACTAAAACAATTGTAAAATCGAAAAATGGCAGAAATACTAAATCTGGTAAACCCGAAGGACAAACTCTCGTTTAAATATGAGATAAGTAGGTTCCCGGACGGTCAGCAATCATTAAGACTGATCGAGGATGGATACGACACATTCGATTCACTAAAGAATAGGGAAATCAAAATAAAGTCAAGACTAAATAATTTCCTAGATTTGGAAATTATCATTTGTGCAACTCAAGCCCTTAGAGAAGCCGGTGTGAATGACATCAGTCTTTATATCCCCTATTGCGTTGGCGCTAGAAGTGACCGAAAATTCTCCGAGGGTGGAATCAATTATATTAAGACAGTGATTGCACCGATTATCAATTCTCAGGGTTATTCAAGTGTAACAATACTTGATCCACATTCTGATGTTCTTGAGGCTTGCATCAACAATTTCAAAAAGGTCAACAATTCCAATTTAGTCAATTTCGCTTTAAAAGAAATTCTACTTGAAGATTGGAGAAAAACTTCGGATGATATTTCTTTCGAAGGATGGTACAAATACGACTGGCTGAAGAATCCTGACATTGTCCTAGTTTCGCCAGATGCAGGTGCTTATAAAAAAGTATTTGATGTTGCTAAATCATTTAGCATTGAAAAAATAATTACAGCAACTAAAGTTCGTGACTTAAAAACGGGTCAGATTTTACATACTGAAATTCCAACGTTAGATCAGCATAACAATTTAAGATATGTTATCGTAGATGATATTTGTGATGGTGGTAGAACATTTATTGAATTAGCCAAAGCAATTAAAGATAGCCGGCCAACCGCTGAAATTTATTTAGTGGTAACGCATGGTATTTTCAGTTCAGGCTTTGCTGAATTAGGAAAATATTTTAATGGTATCTATTGTACAAATTCGGTAGAGGACATTTTAAAAGATCCAGAAGACACTGACATCGAAAGAGAAATGAAGGAAAAAGTAAAACAATTAAACGTATTCTAATGAGTAATATGGAATCACACGTAGGTAAGCTACGTAAGGTACAAAGAAATGAAGGACAGTCAGTTGAGGATTGGTGTAGAGAAAAATGTGAAGATATGGGAGTCCCAAGCATGTTACCTGAGTTATATGATTCTTGGAAAGAAACACTACTTTACCATTTGGACTTTTACAAAAAAATCTTTTTCTCAAACGATGAAATATGGGAATCCTTTGACCATAAAGACCTGGATGACGATGACGACATCTATGAGATGACACCCAACCCTGATGGAACCATTTCATTTGTTATGAGATTTTACAATGGCGGAACCAATTTACAGGAATGTATCGCAAAAGGTTTAAAAAAATTAAACAATTAAATGTATTCTAATATGTCATTAGCAGTAATTTTATCAATCGTACTAATCCATTGGGTAGCTGATTTCGTTTTTCAAGATGAGGTATGGGCAGAGAATAAAAGCAAGGATCTAAAACCCCTTCTGAAGCACACCTACACGTACTCCGCAATATGGCTAATCGTCGGATCACTTGCTAAAGCGACCGGAGCTATCAATTTAGAACCGGGAGTGCTCAGTCTTTTTGTCCTGATAACATTTGTGCTTCATACAGTCACTGACTATTTCACGAGTAAGATCGTTTCCAAGAGATTTGCTAATAAGCACTACGGAAGTCCTATACCAAACTTTGGAGCATTTACGGTTATCGGATTTGATCAGGTGCTTCACTACACTCAATTATTTTTAACCTATTATCTTCTAACAAAGTAATGGAGCAAACAGCAATAGAAACAGGATACAACGAGATTGAAGGAGATTTAATCGAGTTGGCAAAACAGAGAATGTTTGATGTGATAGCACACGGATGCAATTGCATGAGCACAATGGGAGCTGGCATTGCTCCACAAATGGCAAAAGCTTTCGGATGTGATCGATTTGAAATGGAAGTGTGGGGACCGACAATTGAAAAGCTCGGTAACATAGATTACCAGACTTTCGTAATTGGAGAATTTGCAATCTGGAACCTGGAAGATGCCAAGAATAATCGCAATGAACACGAACTAACTGTTGTTAATGCCTACACTCAATATAATTACGGTAGAAACCATGCAGATGGTCACGCAGCACCTTTTGATTATGATGCTTTCACTATTTGTGTCAGAAAGATGAACGAGTTGTTTAGAGGAAAGCACATTGGACTTCCGATGATAGGTGCAGGACTAGGAGGAGGTAATTGGAATAGAATCAAAGAGATTATTCGTTACGGACTCAGAGACTGTAAAGTAACAGTTGTAATCTATAAACCTAAACAATAATGAAAGTAATCAAACCTACAACCGAAAACCAATCAGTAAGATCCAATGATGTCTCGGTATTTTTGGCTGGCTCGATCGAAATGGGATCTGCTGAGGATTGGCAAGCTAAACTTGAAGCCAAACTGAAGGAAACTTTAGATCATGAGGATATTGTCCTGTTTAATCCCCGAAGAGAATCATGGGATTCCTCATGGGAGCAAAGAGAAACAAATCCTGAATTCAATTACCAGGTGAATTGGGAATTGTCAGCATTAGAAATGGCTGATATTATCTTCCTGAATTTCTTGCCCGACACAAAGTCTCCGATATCTCTATTGGAGCTTGGAAAGTTTGCAAATAGTGGAAGGATGATTGTTTGCTGTCCTGATGGATTCTGGAGAAAAGGAAACGTCGAGATTGTCTGCAGTAGATATAACGTTCCTTTTTATGGATCTCTAGACGAAGCAATAGGATCATTGGTTACACGAATACACAGAGCAAGAGTTTCTAAAAATTCTTTTTTTCTTTTACCTTAAATACTAAACTATGAAATTAAAATTTAACAGCTTATCAGCACGTTTATACAGATGGTTCTATATGGAATCAGGAATGCCGGAAAATCTATGTCCATATTTTTGGAAGCTAGTGTTAATGTGGCTATTGATGGTACCTACCGTTATTCTCACACTCCCTGTTATTGTAACCAAGCAGAAACCAGATAATTCTCTTTCCCGATTAATCTTAGGTTTTGCCTTATGGGTTTTTTTCGGGATTATAATTGTCGCTTTAGCCCCTATTACAATATTCTTTTGGGGATTTCTAGGTGAAAAATCAGTAATCGGAAACCTTCAGGCTTTTGGTATTTTTATTTGGGCAGTGATTCTGATGGTTTCTATAATCTTTGGTGTGGTTCACCTTTTAAAAACGATTAAAGATAAAAGGAATCACATAAGGAGAGAGTGGATTTGGGACCATAATGGGGACTATGTTAAAAATCCGGACTATATTCCTTACGAACCACAGACAAGCATTATAATTGAATTCATCAAGGCAAAGTATAAAAAGTACTGCCCAAAGATAGAATGGTCTAGAGACTAACCTAAAATCAGAATAGAAATGAACACCGAAAATCAGAAAGTAAACAAGGAATACCAAATGCTAACTGTCCGTGAGCACTTTGCAGCTATGGCAATGCAAGGAATGCTGGCTAATATCCATCAATCATACGGAAAGCCAAATGTAAATGCGGAATCGATGGAGGATTCGCTAAGAAGAGAACAGCAGTTCATTGATGACGTAGCAATTAAAGCAGTTAGATACTCGGATGCTTTATTAAAAGCACTAGATTCTAAATCGGAATAAAATGAAGGTGTTAAGCAATAAAATAAAATATTCGGATACAATTTTAGATAATTTATCTGCATTAAATTACAAAGGTGATCGTGAGTTCATGGATGCCGAATGTGTTGACTTGTGTGATGCACTTAATTCAATGAAGGGGGTTACAACAAATGAATCTTGTTGCGGTCACAATCATCAACCTTATCGTATTTGGTTTACGTGTGATTCGTTAGAACCCCTCAAATTTATACAATCTTGTATCGATAGACGTTATTGGGAATATGGTGATGAATGGTACATCGAACCGTCCATCTCAGACACAAAACCTTTTCTAAACTTTGCCTTGACTAGCAAGTCTACTAATTTAAAAACTATTATGGTTCAAGTAAAGAGTATGATTGATAGTTTTAATTACTATTTAAACCACGAGAATAGATTTGAATACTTAGGTCAAAAATATGAGAATTTTATTTTTACCGAAGCTGAATAAAACACGAACTAAATAAATCAGAATAAGATGAAACAAACAGCAGTAGAATGGTTAATGCAACAAATTGCTTTGAAACATGGTGCATTTCAAGCAATTGCATTTTATGAGGATAATTTTAAAGAATTTGAACAAGCCAAAGCAATGGATGAAAAAAACATCAAGGATTCATTTATTGCAGGGGCAGAAATTGGAGAAATGTTCAATAATGAAAATAGATGCTTTGTAAGTGATTCAGATAAATATTACGAAGAAACCTTTAAATCAGAATAACATGAAATGTTTTCAATGTAAAAAAAAAATACTGGATAAAGATAAACATATTCATATTGGAGATGCAGATTTTGTACATACTGATTGTAAAAATGAGTATGAATATCAAAAAGAAGAATTTTTTAAAAATATTGGTGATGAAAAATTTTACAATAAATGGTTAACTAAATCAGAATAAGATGAAACAATCAGCAGTAGAATGGTTTGCAAAACAAGTATTAGAGTATAAAAACCCAACAAATGTAAATGGTACAGATTACGTTTTAATACCAATTAATAAAATTGAGTTTTTACAAGTCAAAGCCAAAGAAATAGAAAAGGAGCAGAGAGGTTATAGTGAGGAAGAAGTTAGATTGGCTTATTTTCAAGGTGAAAAAGATTCTTATGTTAAGGGAGGTCAAACTAAAGAAATGGAAAATGAATTTATTCAATCACTACAACAAAAACACGAACTAAATAAATCAGAATAAGATGAAAATACCACAGAAGATTAGAGTCAACTATTTTGACCTGGAAGTTCTCATGGCTCAAATGCTGGGAAAAGCTGAGCAATTCGAAAATGATGAGATTGAAAATTTAGAAGAGGAATTCTACGAAAAATTTGATGTTGATTCAGAACAGTTTCAAAAAATAGTAGAGCATCTGATGCCGTACAGCGTATTATCTAAATCTGAACTTTCAGATGAAATAAGGATAGGATTTGTGAATCACAATGAGGGTGTCTATATGGTAAAAGAAAATATCCAGCTAGAGAAGGTCAGCAAGGAAGCTTAAAAATAGGAACCTTAGAAGAAGTTTATAACGAAATCAAAATAAGATGATAAAAACAAGAGAAAAATTATTGAATGGAAATAATTGGTGTCACATCTATACAGATGATGATGGGGTAACTAATTATCATAATACTAAAACAAACGAAACATATAGGGTAATACCTGATAAATCGGCTTTTGGTTTTCATTTAGAGTATTTTAAAGATGCTGAATTAAAAGCAAGAAATAGTGTTTCATTTGATGAGATGAAATGTATTGCGCTGTTAGCAGGTAGCAACCATCTGCTGAAAAACTTAGTCGGTGGAGAAAAAACTGTTTAATTAGAATAAGGTGGAAAAAATACAAGATGTTAAGATTGGTCAAAAAATAATCTCTCCGAGAAATGGTAAAGGGATTATAACCTCCAAAACAAAAAGAACAATAACCGTTGTTTTTGAAAATGGAAATGCTTCGAAAGTAACTTACAAATATAATGATGCGTATTTTTACGCATCAGATTTTTAACCTTCGGATCAGAATAAAATGGCAGGACTATTTTTATTTACCTTGATTTTTATCATTGCTCAATTTTTTGAGAAGTCAGATTATGACAGAATGAAAGATGCTCAAAAGCTAACTTCTTTTACTAAACAGGAAGCAGAAAATTACTACACCGAAACATTTAAATCGGAATAAGATGAGAAAAGCATTAATGATAATTTCACTACCATTTAGATGGTTAGCTTATCAGTTCCTTCAGTGGCTATTAAAAAGACACGATGACTATAACGAGAACTTTAAAAAGTATAACCTTTAAATTGAAATAATATGAAGATAGTAAGCTTATATCCATATGATGATGTATACCAAGTAGTAAGTGAAGATGAAGAAACAATTTACTATCAAGGTAACAAAAAGGATTGTGAAAATCTGGTTAAAAAAAATGAGCTAAATGAGCAAATGAGAGATAACTTAAAAGCAAAACTTTTTCGCGCATCTATATTACACCGAAACATTTAAATCAGAACAAAATGACAATAGATATATTTTTGTTCCCGATAATTATGTTTTCAGGTGGTGTTTTAGTAGGTATAATGATAGGAACAAATAAACCAGAATAAGATGACGGCAATACTTATTAAAGCTGAAATGACCGATGAACAGCTAGAGGCTCTCGTTTCGGAGATAACGAGAATAGCAGAAGGAATAGGAATTAACTTAACAATACAATCGAAGGAAGATGAGCTTTAAAGCAATTAAAACCATATTTTGGTTCCGATTTTTTTCAGTATTTGACGTGCTGTTTTCGGAAAGATTCGAACTAACTACTTGGGATAAGGAAGGTAGACAAACTTCTAAAACAAAATTCTCCAGATCGGAGATAAAAGAAAAACTTTAATTAAAATATACAAAATGGGATTTTTATCAAACTTAGTAAGCGCAACAGTAAAGACAGCACTAACTCCAGTGGCAGTCGTTAAGGATGTTGTTAATGTAGTAACTGGTGAAGAAGCTGATTCCACCAAGAATCTTCTGAATAGTGCAGGAGAAGATCTTAAGGATGCAGGAGACGATTTAGTTGACGGTAACGTCTAGATCAATTTTTTTCCCCCGTAAAACAGTTTTAATTTCGGATTCTAAATTAGAAATCCTCTAAACAATAAAGAATGGAATCTTTCAGTAAATTGGATGTAGATAAAGTCATCAGGATCGAATTAATCGAGCCGAAGTTATCTAGTTACAAATGGCTACCAAAGAAACAAAAAACATTTCTCTTTGGTCTCATCAAGAGAAACAGATGGAACTCGGAAGGCTTTTATCATTATGGGTGCTATCAAGAATGTTACGAAAGTGGTTGCTTTGATGCAACTCCAGTCAGTGAAAGCTGGCTTACAAAAATGGGATACTATGTTTATCCAGATAAGAGCGTTTGGCATCCTGCTACCGTCCATGTAGATCTTGATCACAAGGTAAGATCTACAATAGCCTTTGACAATATGGATGAAGCAAAGGAGTGGATTTCGAAATTGGAGGAAATGTGTGGCAAAAAGTTTATCAACTACAGAAAATAAAAAAATGGAGATATTATTTAATCACGCCTTTACAAGGGTATTGGTTTACCCTAAAAAGAGATACAATGGTTCGTACCTCTTTATCAAAAAAAATTACAAAAATCTAGTCCGCTGGAAGTTTTGGATTTTTCCGGAATATGAAAAAATAGATTATGCAGTTTTAACAACTTGGCCGGAGAGATTTGTGTGTAGTGTTGAAGACTATGAGAGCAATGAAAAATACATCGAGAACAACGTAATCTATTACAAGCCTCACTGCACAATAATCATGAATGACAAATCTGCCAGATCTGTAATTTTTGATACCCCGGAGGAACTGGAAAACTATGTGTCCGAACTTAAAGGAGGAATTCCACACCTAGTGATAGAAGAATAAAAAGTAAAATCGTAAATTCAAGTTATATGAAAGGAATAAATCCAGCCCTTCTAACCGACGGTTATAAAACAGGGCACCATCAGCAATACCCGGAGGGAACAACTCTGGTGTATTCTAACTTTACACCAAGAAGTAACAAGTATGCACCTAAGGGATGCGATCATGTTGTTTCTTTTGGACAACAACTTATCATGAAGCAGATCCATGAGAGCTTCCAAAAAGATTTCTTTGATCAGCCTAAAGATGAGGTGTGTGCGGAAATTAAGAGAGAGCTTTCTCTTTATTTAGGAGTAGATTACGATGTTAGTCACTTCGAAGTCCTTCATGATCTTGGATATTTACCTATTAAGGTTAAAGCAATCAAAGAGGGAACTTTAGTGCCAATCAAGGTTCCTGTCTTGACTATCTATAATACGGATCCCAACTTTTACTGGGTAACCAACTATTTGGAAACCCTGATCTCGAATCTTCTTTGGAAGCCAATGACCTCCGCAACAATTGCTTACCAATACAAAAGAGTACTTACTGATTGGGCTCTTAAAACGGACAAGGAAAACAAAGCATTCGTGCAGTGGCAAGGTCACGACTTCTCTATGAGAGGTATGGATTCAGTGGATGCTGTAATTTCTTCCGGTCTTGGACACCTAACATCTTTTACTGGAACAGATTCTCTTCCTGCAATTTATGGAGCTCGTAAGTATTATGGAGCGGAAGGATTTGTCGCAGCGTCAGTGCCAGCAACAGAACACTCAGTAATGTGTGCTGGAGGGAAAGAGGATGAGGTTGAGACATTCAGAAGATTGATTAAGACTTACCCTGCTGGTATCTTATCGGTTGTATCTGATACATGGGATTTATGGAAAGTATGTACTGAACACGTAGTTACTTTGAAAGAAGAAATTTTAGCTCGTGATGGTAAATTGGTTATTCGACCTGATTCCGGTGATCCTGTTGATATTCTTTGTGGTACTGATAAAGTTGTACTCAAAAAATCACAGATGGATTATTTAGACGAGTGGTTATGTTTAGAAGATGGTAAGAGATACCACGACGCTGGGAGTTCTCACAATCACAGACATGAAGAATATATTGTTGAAAGTACGGATGTCAAACCTTCAAGAAAAGGTGTTATCGAATTACTTTGGGATGTATTCGGTGGAACAATCAACGAACAAGGTTACAAAGTTCTTGACCCACACATCGGAGCAATTTACGGAGATTCAATTACAATCGAAAGAGCTGATGAAATCTGTAGAAGATTAGAAGCAAAAGGATTCGCATCTACAAACGTGGTACTTGGAGTTGGATCTTTCACTTACCAGTACAATACCCGCGATACATTTGGATTTGCAATGAAAGCAACTTATGTTGAAATGAAAGAATTGGTTGAGAGTACACCTGATACTGAGGCATATTATCAAATGGTTCGTAGAGAAATCTTCAAAGACCCAATCACTGATGATGGGACTAAGAAATCTGCAACTGGCTTACTAAGCGTTGTTCATCACCCGGAAGGTTTAAAATTGGTTGATAAATGTGATTGGGAGCATGAAAATGTTGGAGCATTAGAAACAATCTACCACGACGGAAAATTTGGTTCCGAGATCACTCTTTCTGAAATTAGAAACAACCTTGAATTTTCTTTGATTAAAGAGAGAGAAATAATTTTTTAATTCCGTAAACAGGCTATTAATTTGCATAAATTTTTAAAATATAATATATGAACACAGCTTTAATTTTTGACTACTGGTGGACAATCATACCAGTTTTATCGTTGATCTTCTATAAGTTCACGCTTCGATTCTTCTTCGGTATGGTAATAGTGCCAGAGGATAAAATTGGTTTAGTTACCAAAAAATTCGTACTCTTCGGAGCTAACCGATCCCTTCCTGATGGTAAGATCATAGCTCTAAACGGAGAGCCTGGTTATCAGGCGGACACCTTAGCTCCTGGTCTATATTGGGCTTTCTGGGTTTGGCAATTCTCTATAGAAATGCAGGATCTTGTAGTTATTGAGAAGGGAAAACTTGGTTTGGTAACAGCAAAGGACGGTGTTCCGCTACCTACCGGATCGATTTTAGCTAGACACGTAGAGTGCGATAATTTCCAAGACACCCGTGCATTCTTAACCAATGGAGGTCAGAGAGGTAAACAGGTCGGATATCTTAACAACGGGGTATATCGTATCAACACCCAACTCTTCGATGTATACCACGCTGACATTACATACATTGAAGATGGAATGGTCGGTGTCATTACAACTCTAGACGGACGCCCCTTAGATCAAGGTAACATCGCAGGTTCTCTGGTAGAAGGACACAATAACTTCCAGGATTTTGATTCCTTCTTAGAGAATGGGGGACAAAGAGGTCTTCAGATTCAGGTGATTCAGGCCGGTAGCTATTCGTTAAACCCTTGGGCTATTGAGGTAGAGAAAAAAGAAATGACTTCAATTCCTATCGGTCACGTTGGTGTTGTTATCTCGTACGTTGGTGATGAGGGTCAGGACCAAACGGGGGATACATTCAAACACGGTAACATCGTTAAGAAAGGACAAAAAGGGGTTTGGATCTCTCCATTGGATCCTGGTAAATATGCAATCAACCCTTACACACAAAAGATTGAAGTTGTACCAACAACTAATCTTGTTTTGAACTGGGCAAATGCAAGAACGGAGTCTCACGCATTAGATAAGAACTTAAGCACAATCACGGTTCGTTCTAAAGACGGTTTCCCGTTCAATCTGGACGTATCGCAGATTATCCACATTCCTTCTACTGAAGCACCTAAGGTAATTGCTCGCTTTGGTTCTATGTCAAACCTTGTTTCCCAAGTACTTGAACCAACTATCGGTAACTACTTCCGTAACTCTGCGCAGGACTCAGATGTTATTGCTTTCTTAAGCACACGTCAAGCCAGACAAAATGCTGCTAAAGATGCAATCAGTAAAGTTCTTGACGAGTACAACGTACACGCTGTAGATACTCTAATTGGAGACATTACACCTCCTGCAGAGCTTATGAAAACCCTAACCGATCGTAAGATCGCTCAGGAGGAAGAGGTTACTTTCGAAACTCAGAAGAAAGCTCAGGATCAACGTAAAACCCTAGAGTCAGCTAAAGCTCTTGCAGATATGCAGGGACAAATGGTACAGGCTCAACAATCGGTAGAGATCTCACAGAGACAAGCCGAGGCAGAGGTTAAGAAATCAGAAGGTGAAGCCAAAGCGATGGAGCTTAAGGCTGGTGCTCAGGCAAAAGCTAAAAAGCTAATGGCTGAAGCCGATGCTTCCCAGATTAAACTTACCGGTGAGGCTGAAGCAAGCAAGATCGAGAAAATCGGTAGAGCAACAGCAGAAGCTTATCA
>JACCDO010324700.1_pt1 | contig 30483 bp, 31 predicted proteins | sample 7446101 | NCBI WGS metagenome assembly JACCDO01 (sample SAMN15323440, study PRJNA562643) | freshwater metagenome | isolation source: river surface water | place: USA:Blue River Watershed | collected 2017-08-16
CGGTGCGGGAAAGACAGCTTGGAGTGTGCGCCGGCACCAATACCCAGGTAATCGCCAAACTGCCAGTAGTTCAGGTTGTGCCGCGAGCGCTGTCCCGCTGTGGCGTAGGCAGACACTTCGTAGTGCTCATAACCTGCCGCCGCTGTGGTGTCGACAATCATCTGCTGCATCTCGGCGCTGATATCGTCATCGGGCAAGTCTGGCGGATATTTGGCGAAGACCGTGTTCGGCTCCATGGTCAGGTGGTACAGCGACAGGTGCGATGGCTCGAAACTGATCGCGGTCTGCACATCCTCCTCGGCTTGTTGCAGCGTTTGCTGTGGTAACGCATACATCAGGTCAAGATTAAGATTACTGAAGTTCTCGCGTGCGATCCCGATGGCTCTTATTGCCTCTTCGCCGTCATGAATTCGGCCCAGCGCCTTGAGGTGCGAGTGGTTGAAGCTCTGTATTCCGATCGACAGGCGGTTGATTCCGCTGGAGGCAAACGATCGAAATTTATCGGCCTCGAAGGTACCAGGGTTGGCTTCCATGGTGATCTCTGCATCAGCCTCCAGTGGCAGCAGGCTACGCAGATCAGACAGCAAGGTATCCAGCCCCCGGGCAGACAGTAGACTGGGGGTACCGCCACCGATGAACACGCTGACAATCTTGCGTCCCCAGATCAGTGGCAGCGATTGTTCCAGATCTGCACGCAGCGCAGCAAGATACGCTTCCTCAGGCAAGTCGCCGTTGGCCTCGTGCGAGTTGAAGTCGCAGTATGGGCATTTGCGCACGCACCAGGGGAAGTGCACATACAGCGACAACGGCGGCAACGCCGTGAGATTCAATAGCCCGGGCTTCAGGTAGTTGTCCGCCACGCGAGCGGGAATGGCTTGCAATGGCGCGGGATGAATCGGGATCATCAGCAGCGCCTAAGACAGTTTCGCCATCAGCGCCCGAAGCGCCTGCCCGCGGTGCGATAGCTCATTCTTTTGTTCGGCGGAGAGTTCGGCAGCGGTCTTGCCCAGCGCAGGCAACAAAAAATGCGGGTCATAGCCAAAGCCGCCCTCGCCGCGCGGCTTGGTGATCAGCTCGCCCTGCCAGCGCCCCTCGGCAATGACTGGCTGTGGGTCTTCGGCATGCCTGACAAACACCAGCACGCAGTAGTAGTACGCCGATTTGTCAGTGTGGGACGACAGGGCCTGCACCAGCTTGGCATTATTTGCATGATCGGATCTGGGCTCACCTGCATAGCGCGCGGACTGCACGCCCGGCGCGCCACCGAGTACGGGCACGCAAATACCTGAATCATCGGCCAGCGCAGGCAAACCGCTGGCGCGCGATGCATGTCTCGCCTTGGCCAGCGCATTTTCTATAAAGGTGGGATGCGGCTCTTCGGCCTCACCGATACCCAGTTCGGACTGAGTGCGCACACGGTAACCGAGCGGCCCGAGCAACCGAGAAAACTCTGCCAGTTTGCCCGGGTTGTTCGACGCAATGACCAGATCGCGACTCATGATGCTGCGTTATCCATCGTGCTGAGTCATCCGTTACGCGGCGAGACCGAGTGCCTGTTTCTGTAAACGGATCAGCTCACGAATGCCGGCGTCGGCGAGATCCACCAGCTGATTCATCGTTGTGCGGTCGAAGGCATCACCCTCGGCAGTGCCCTGCAGCTCGATGAAGTGTCCGGCATCGTTCATCACGACGTTCATGTCGGTATCGCAGCCTGAATCCTCGATATAGTCCAGATCCAGCACGGGTGTTCCCTGATACACCCCGACCGAGATCGCCGCCACAAAATGGCGCAGGGGGATAGCCGGTAAGGCGCCGGCCGCGACCAGTTTGCTGAAAGCGTCATAGGCGGCCACCATCGCACCGGTGATGGATGCGGTGCGAGTTCCGCCGTCAGCTTGCAGCACATCGCAATCAAGTTGCAGGGTGCGCTCGCCAAAGGCGTGCAGATCGAATGCAGCCCGCAGCGAGCGGCCAATCAGCCGCTGAATTTCTTGCGTGCGTCCAGACTGTTTGCCCCTCGCCGCCTCTCGATCCATGCGCGTGTGGGTCGAACGAGGCAGCATGCCGTACTCTGCCGTCATCCAGCCCTTGCCCTGACCTTTGAGAAAGGAAGGCACTTTTTCATCGATGCTGGCGGTACACAGCACCCGGGTGTCTCCAAATTCAATCAGTACAGAGCCTTCTGCATGACGAGTGTAATGGCGGGTGATGCGGACCTCGCGCAGTGCGCCGGGCACTCGGCCACTGGGGCGTCCTTGATGAGAATTCGACACGTTGTCCTCGGAAGTGATTTTGGTTGTAGTGGTTGTATGGATTGTATTGCTTGAATCGACTGGTGCGGCCCTGCGACTGACGTCCGCACGACTTTCATACCTGCGGCCTTAGTTCAGGCAGAGCGCATGCGCGACAGTGCGCGCTCGATCTCGGCCAGCGCATCTCCACTGTCAGTGCTTGTCGCACCGGGCGGTGAGCTCTGAATGCTGGTGATGACGCGATCGTGCGGCATGCCATCCGTCAGCAGCGAACTGTCGCTGGCATGGGCTCCTGCGTCGCCGGACTCTAGCCAGGTGAAGGCCAGCGCGGTGACATTATCGCCGGTTTTTCCTCCGGTGATCACCGCGCTGGAGACCATCTCCGGCACCGCTTGCTCGAGCGGGCTGACGGACAGCCGATAGGCAAGCTGATGCTCGGGAATGCTGTTCCACAAACCGTCTGAGCACAGCAGCAACTGATCACCCGCCCTGAGTGGCACGGCGCCCGACCGGTCGATGCCCGGCAAGGTCGGCGCGCCTAAACAGTTGTAGAGCTTGTTGCGGTCGGGATGACGTGCGCTCTCATAAGGCGGCAATCGTCCTGTCGAGATCAGCCGCTCCACATGCGAGTGATCGACCGTGCGCGCCAAGATGCGTCCGCCGCGCAGCCAGTAAAGACGAGAATCGCCGCAGTGTATCCACTGCGCCCGTCCCTGCTGGATCACACAGGCGACGATCGTTGTGCGCGGCGTGTCGGCAAGACGGTGCTCGGCGCGGTAGCGGTGCAGCGCCAGATGCGCGGTGAACACCAGTTCTTCCAGAAAGGCCTCTGGCTCCGCAATCGAAGGCTGTGCCGCTTTCTTGAAAAGCTCACCCATGGCCTGCAATGCCAGCACTGCAGCGACCTCGCCATGCGAATGGCCGCCCATGCCATCGGCCAGCATCAGGAGCACCGCTTCGCGCGTGAAGCAATAGCCCATTCGGTCCTGATTGCTGGACCGTCCGCCGACCTGACTGTCTTGATAAATGGAAAAGCGCATGAGGTATCCGCATTCAGCTCATCAATCGGCGCAGCCGGGACAAGAGACTATGACTGGCGCCGATCGGACCAATGCCATCTCTCATCGATTTCTGTAACGCGAACACGCTTTGCGGACGCTTCAGGGGATCCAGCATCAGGCTGGAACGCACCAGCTGCACCAGCTCTGGCGTATACAAGGCGTGCAGCTCGGTATAGAACTGTTCCATGCGATCGTCACGCCGCCGTTCATGTGCGGATTGCGGTGGCACACCCACCATGCAATTGAAGATGGTGGCACCGATGCTGTAGATGTCAGTCCACGGGCCCAGTTCTTTTTTGGTGGACAGTTCGGGGGCCGCGAAGCCTGGCGTGTACATCGGATGCAGCGTAGAGAGATCGGCGTGCAGGGTCTGCCTGGCAGCGCCGAAATCCAGCAAGATCGGCGTACCGTCATCGCGCAGATAAATATTGGCTGGCTTCAGATCAAGATGCAGCAGCTTGTGGGTGTGCACCTCGCGCAGCGCATCCATGACCTGCGCGAACATCCAGCGTATGGCCTGCTCCGACACCAGCGGCTTGTCGCCGGCTTTCTTGCGCCGGGTAATATGGTCTTGCAGCGAGCGCCCCTGCTCATACCCCATCACCATATAGACGGTGTCATTGGCACGGAAAAAATTCAGCACACGCACGACATTCGGATGACTGATGGAAGCCAGCGCCCTGCCCTCATCGAGGAAATACTTCAACCCGACGCGGTACAGCTCCAAATGCTCATTCGTCACGGCGGGCTGTAACTGCCCGAATTTGCGGCTGGCCAGCGTGGCGGGTAAGTACTCTTTGATAGCCACACGATGACCTTGCGCATCCTCGGCGAGGTACACAATGCTGAAGCCGCCCGCGGCAATCTTCTTTACAATGCGATATCCGCCGATGTCCAGACCATCCGGCAAGGCAGCGTTTTGTTGGCCAGCCATTTCCCTCTTCTGCGCTCGATTGATTCCCGGGACGGGATTGTGTGGACTTATTGGCTTTTTGTAAAGTTTTGAATGCCCGTTTGAACACCTGACAGGAACCAACTTTGACTATCAGCAGCATGACCGGCTATGGCGTTTGCTCGCGCGACAGCGCGGCGGGCACCATCACGCTGGAACTGAGGAGCGTGAATTCGCGGTTTCTCGATCTTCAGTTTCGGATGATGGATGATCTTCGCAATCTCGAGCCCCTGCTCAGGGAAGCGATCATCGCACGCCTGCAGCGCGGCAAGGTGGAATGTCGTTTGTCGTTCGGTCGCAAGAACACCACAGGAAATCAACTCGCTGTCGATGACCACTTGCTGTCCGCACTGACTAGCGCCCAGCAACAGGTACTGAACAAATTCCCCGAAGCACGTCCGCTGTCAGTGAACGAGCTGCTGCGCTGGCCTGGTGTGCTGGCCGAGAGCGAACTCAGCCAGGACACGCTAGCCACAGACGTGCAAGCTGCACTGGCAGAGGCGCTGCAAGCTTTCATTGAATCGCGTCAGCGTGAGGGTGCCGCACTGCAAGCGATGCTGAGTTCCCGCATCGAGCAGATCGAAGCCATCGTCGCACGCATCACCCCCTTGGTGCCGCAGGCCATCGAAAGCTTCCGGCAAAAAGCCATCGATCGCATGCAAGAAGCGCTGGGCGTCAGCCTGTCGACGGGCAGTGGCGCACCCAGCGTCCCCAAAGAAGAGATTCAGGACCGCATACGACAAGAAGTCACGCTCTACGGCATACGGATCGATGTTGCCGAAGAACTCAATCGGCTCTCAGGCCATCTTGCCGAGACCCGCGCCATCCTCAAAAAAGGCGGCCCGGTGGGCAAACGGCTCGACTTCATGATGCAAGAGCTTAACCGCGAGGCCAACACCTTGGGCTCCAAGGCCGCGGTGAAAGATTTGTCAGATGCATCAATGGAAATGAAGCTGCTGATCGAACAAATGCGAGAGCAAGTACAAAACCTCGAATGAATTCATCAACTTCCGCTTCAGCACATCAGGCCGCCACGGACAAGCCCTCGTCCGGCAGCCTGTTCATCGTCGCCGCACCCTCGGGCGCGGGCAAGTCCTCGCTGGTCAATGCGCTACTGGCGAAAGATTCGTCCATCAAGCTATCCATCTCGTGCACCACGCGCGCGCCCCGCCCGGGCGAGGTAGATGGTCGAGAGTATTTTTTTCTTGGCGAGCAGGATTTCATCGAGAGACAGCAGCGCGGCGAGTTTCTCGAACATGCCAAGGTCCACGGGAATTATTACGGCACCTCGCGTCTGATGGTCGAGCAACAGACCCGTGATGGGCTGGATGTGCTGCTTGAAATTGACTGGCAGGGCGCGCAGCAAGTCCGCCGGCATTTCCCCGAGGCGGTGGGTATTTTCATACTTCCCCCGTCTTTGCCGACGCTGGAGCAAAGGCTGAAAAAACGAGGGCAGGATGCCGACGACGTGATCGCCCGGCGCGTACAGGCCGCCAGCGGGGAGATCGCCCATGCGCCAGAGTTCGAGTATGTTATTATCAACACTGAATTTGACACCGCGTTGTCCCAGCTGACAGCCATTGTCGAGGCTTCACGCTGTCGCTTCGCGCAGCAGGCCAAGCGAAACCTCTCTCTGTTTGCCGATTTAGGCATCCTCGCAGCACCGAACTGATACTGACACTGATCCGGATTCTGGAGACAACATGGCACGCATCACCGTCGAAGATTGCTTGAAGAAGATACCTAACCGATTTCAGCTGACGCTGGTCGCAACCTACCGCGCGCGCCAGCTGCTGCAAGGCCATACGGCCAAGGTCCACTCCGACGACAAGGCCACGGTCACGGCACTGCGCGAGGTGGCCAGCGGCTACGTTGGCCTAGAAATGCTCAAGAAAGTACCTAGCTGAGCTGAGCGCTCATGATCTCGGGTCGGCTCGCAGATGAACCCGCCATCCGCTGACACTGCCGCCCCTTCCGCTGGCCGGAAGAACAGCCCCCCTTCGTCGTCCAAATCCCTGTCAGCGCCCGAGCAGAATGCTCCAGGCGCCGTAGGCGTGGCCTCGGTCACGCAGCTGACCACCCGCCTCTCGGAGTACCTGAGCCCGTCGGAGCTAAAAAAGATCAAGGAAGCCTACCGCTTCTCTGACGAGATGCATCTCGGGCAGGTACGCAAGTCCGGCGAGCCTTACATCTCTCATCCTATCGCTGTTGCTGAAATCTGCGCCGAGTGGAAACTCGATGCCCAGGCGATCATGGCGGCTCTGCTGCATGATGTGATGGAAGATCAGGATGTCAAGAAAGACGAACTGATCGAGCGCTTTGGCGCGCCAGTGGCATCGCTGGTGGACGGGCTATCCAAACTCGACAAGATCGAATTCCAGACCCAGGTCGAGCAGCAGGCCGAGAACTTTCGCAAGATGCTGCTGGCCATGGCGCGCGATGTCCGCGTGATTCTGGTCAAACTGGCCGACCGCCTGCATAACATGCGCACACTGGGTGCGATGTCCGCCGACAAGCAACGCCGGATCGCACGCGAGACGATGGAGGTCTATGTTCCCATTGCGCATAGGCTCGGGCTGAACAACATTTACCGCGAGCTGCAGGAGCTGGCTTTCTCTCATCTGCACCCCCTGCGCTATCGGACTATCGCCAAGGCCGTGAGGGCCGCGCGCGGAAACCGCCGCGAAGTAGTCGGCAAGATCCTGGAGACGGTCAAAGAGGGTCTGGCAAGCGGTGGCATCACGGCCGGTGTCTATGGTCGCGAAAAGACGCTGTACGGCATCTACCGCAAGATGCGCAACAAGCACCTGAGCTTCTCTCAGGTGCTGGATGTGTATGGCTTTCGCGTCGTGGTCGAAAGCTTCGAGCAATGCTACGTCGCGTTGGGCACGCTGCATGCGATGTTCAAGCCCATGCCCGGCAAGTTCAAGGATTACATCGCGATACCTAAGCTCAACGGCTACCAATCGCTGCACACCACACTGATCGGGCCGTACGGTACACCGGTAGAATTTCAGATACGTACCCGCGAGATGCACCAGGTTGCCGAGGCGGGCGTTGCCGCGCACTGGTTGTACAAGAACGAGGAAAGCGAGCTGACCGACCTGCAGCAGCGCACGCATGCCTGGCTGCAATCGCTGCTCGACATTCAGCACCAGACGGGCGACTCGGCTGAATTCCTGGAGCATGTGAAGGTCGATCTGTTTCCGGATTCGGTGTACGTGTTCACGCCCAAATCCACCATCATCGCGCTGCCACGAGGCGCTACCGCACTGGACTTTGCCTACACCATCCACACCGACATCGGTGACCATGCGGTGTCGGCACGCATCAATCATGAGCAGGCGCCCCTGAAAACCGAGCTTCGCAATGGCGATATCGTGGCTATCGAGGTCTCGAACGACGCCCGACCGACGCCGAACTGGCTGACCTTTGTACGCACCGGCAAGGCACGCTCGGCGATCCGTCATCATCTGCGCACTATCGACCGCGAAGAAGCGATCGATCTGGGACGCATGCTGCTCGAACAATCACTCGCTCTGCTCGAATTGCCCGCGAAACTACCCGTACCCATCGCGGACCGACTGGTCAGCGAGACCAGCGCAAAATCCATCAGCAATCTGTACGCCGAGATTGGTGTCGGCAAGCGCATGGCCATGCTGGTTGCGCGGCATATTCAAGGCCTCGTCGCGGGCGACGACAAGGGCAAGCCGACAACCAGCCCAGAAGCCGAGCGAGCGATCAAACCGGTGATCATTACCGGCCGCGAACCAGCGACCTCGGTGCAGTACGCACCCTGCTGCCTGCCGATTCCCGGAGACGCACTGGCCGGTCATCTGAAACGCGATCAGATGCTGCATATCCATGTTGCCGACTGCGGCGTGGCCAAGCGCTTGCGCGCCAAAGATCAGGGACGCTGGATTGCCGTCAGCTGGGCGGCCGATCACGCTCGGCGTTTCGATTGCCGTGTCCGGGTGCTGCTACAGGACGAAAAAGGTGCACTGGCCCGACTCGCAGCGGAGATTAATGAATCCGGCTCGAACATCGTTCACGTTGGCATGGATGAGAGCCGCAGCAGCAGTCTCACCGAACTGAAATTTACCCTGCAGGTCGAGGATCGCGTCCATCTCGCGCGCCTAATCAGAAACGTCAAACGCGTCAAAGGTGTCGAGCGCATCATCCGCGAGCGCGGATGAGCTGTCTGCGCCGAGCGTTTACTTGAAGCGCTTGCGCAGGCGATTCAGTCCCACCCAGACCACCAGCGCAAGGATCGGCACCGAGATACCGGTGACCAGATCGGTATCGATATGCATTCCGGAAGCCTTAAGCGCTTTTCCGCCGTAGCCGACGAGTCCGGCAAGGTAATAAGAAATCGCCACGACCGACAAGCCCTCTACCGCCTGCTGCAGCCTCAACTGCTGCGCCGCGCGCGTGTTCATCGATTGAAGGATCTTGTTGTTCTGCTGCTCTTGTCGGATGCCGACCCGCGTACGCAGCAGCGAGTTGGTATTGGCCAGACGCTCGCCAAGCACTTCCTGTCGGCGCGCGGTTGCGGTGCACGTGTTCATTGCCGGAGTCAGGCGACGTTGCATGAACTCGGCAATCGTAGGAACGCCCTCGATGCGCCGTTCGCGCAATTCGTCAATGCGCGAATGCACAAGCTTGAAATACGCCTGTGACGCAGAAAAGCGGTAGCCATTGTCGACCGCTAATTGCTCCAGCCGCGCGGCCAGCGACGTGATCTGTTCCAGCAGCGCCTGCTCTTTGGCAATGCCCGCTTCTTCGTCAGTGTCATTGTCTCCGCTGGCGACCATGGCGGCGGTGAGTGACGCCAGCTCGGACTCGATCGAATTGAGCACCGTTATCGAGCGCTGGGCATTTGGCAGTCCCAGCAGCGCCATCATCCGATAGGTCTCGATCTCAAGCAATCGTTGCACCAGCCGCCCTGCCTGCTGCCCCTTGAGCCCGGCATCGCGCACCACGAAACGCACAAAACCGTCTGACTGAATCTGAAAATCCGTCCACACCTGAGCTGCCTGCGAAGCTTCGCATCCAACGATGGCATTGCCCTCGAACAGCCGGCGCATCTGCGGCACGGTGTCATCAGACGACAAGGTCGCCGCTTCCAGGACGATATGCGTGGCCACCATCAGCATGCCCTGCAGATGCAGCAGCCAATGCTGCGGCAGATCGGCGGAAGGCATCTGAGCAAACAGATCGTCCTGCGCGGGCGCGCTGCGGGCGCTAGAGACGAAAGTGTAGCTGGCAAATTCGGTGTGGCATTCCCATTTCAGGCGAAAACGCCCGAAATCATGGAAGAAGTATTTCGCCTCTCCCGCTGGCGGTGTCACGCCAAAGTGAACACACAGGTCTGACAGCAGCCGCGTCTGCAGCCCGGTCGATGCACCCGCCGCCACCTCGTTACGGCCATGAACTGCCAGATGGGTAATACGTTCCGGCGCTTCGAGCCGTATCGGCGGCCGCGAGTGAATCTCGGCGGCCAGAGGCGCGCGCAAAGGGTGATTCAGCGTGGAGAAAATGATCGACATGCGTTCCTGCAAAGACGAATCCGGAAAACGCGACATTTTACGTCAAGCAGGCGCTGGATACTGGACACTCAGTACCTCCAGCTCATCCGCGCCAGAGGGCGTGTGCAGCGTGACCACGTCGCCTTCCCGCGCCTTGGTCAGCGCCCTCGCGACGGGCGACACCCAGCTGATCTTGCCATGCAGGGGATCGAGCTCATCAATGCCGACGATCGTCACGGTGTGCTCGTTACCGAGGCCATTCCGGTACGTGACGGTCGCGCCAAAGAACACCTGATCGCTGCCATGGTGAACCGCTGGATCAACCACTTCAGCCAGATCGAGCCGCTTGGTAAGAAAACGAATGCGCCGATCGATCTCGCGCAGCCGTCGCTTGCCGTAGATATAGTCACCATTCTCAGAGCGGTCACCATTCGAAGCCGCCCAGTGCACCACTCTGACGACCTCAGGCCGCTCCACATCAATCAGCTGCAACAGCTCTTCGCGGATGCGCTGATAGCCCTGCGGCGTGATGTAGTTCTTCGCGCCCGCAGGGGTGGGCGGCAAGCCCGCGCCCAGATCGTCATCATCGTCATCGCCACTGGATTCCTTGACGAAGGCCTTGTTCATGCGCGGCGCTCCTTGACGGGCGCCGCCGCCGAGCCCTTCTGAATCTGAAAGCGACCCGCGCCATCGCGCCCGAGCAGGTTGGCTAGCCAGGGCATGGCCTCCTGCAAGCTGGCCTCGAGGGTCCAGGGCGGGTTGATAATGAACATCCCGCTGCTGTGCAAGCCACGCCCCTCGGCCGGTGCGCCGATCGACAGCGTCACCTGCAGCCAGTCAGAAGCAGCCACACGTTTCAGCCTCTCGGGCAGTTGCTGCGATTCGAGTCGACCCAGCACCGGATACCAGATGGCGTACGTGCCGGTGGCAAAGCGACGCTGCGCATCCTCGATCGCTGCTTTCACTTTGCGGTAGTCATCCTTGTCTTCATACGGAGGATCGATCAGCACCAGTCCTCTGCGGGATGGCGGAGGCAGCAAGGCCTTCAGTCCTGCAAAACCATCCGCGCGCTGGATCATCACACGCTTGCCACGCGCGTGATGCCGAATACCGTTGGCAGCCTGATGGGCTTCGAGTTTGCGGAAGTTATCTTCGAGCAGGCGGATGTCGGTGGAATGAAGCTCGAACAGCCGCAAACGATCTTGCTCTCGCATCCGCTGCTCGGCAATGAAAGGCGAGCCGGGATAATGACGCAGGCGCCCCGACGGATTCATCGCGTGGATCACTTGCAGGTAGTCCGCGACGATATCGGGCGCAGCCTCTTGCCCCCACAAGCGGGCGATGCCGGTCTCGAATTCACCGCTCTTGCTGGCGTAGTCGCTGTCGAGCTGATAGACGCCCGCGCCTGCATGGGTATCGATCACCATGTAGGCCGCATCTTTCTGGTTCAGATAAGCGAGCAACTGTACGAGTACCATGTGCTTGAGCACATCGGCGTGATTCCCAGCGTGGAAGCCGTGGCGATAACTGAACATAGGGTCAGGCAGCAGGAACACTGCGGGGCGGGTCAGAGCGCGATTCTATCAAGCCCGGCGATATTGATCCGATCCGAGACGCCAAAGAAAAAACCGCGCCCTTGTGGGGCGCGGCCTCTTTGCGGCGGGGAACGTCTGTTCTGCCCCGCAATGACCTGCTGAGATGATGCCAGCGCCTTGCTTACGCGACCTTCTTGTCAAAGAACTGTTCGTCCTCTGTGGAACCGTGCAGCGCGGTAGTCGAGGACTGACCTTGCTGGATCGCCTGAGTCACGGCGTCGAAGTAGCCGGTACCGACTTCGCGCTGATGCTTGACCGCGGTGAAGCCCTTTTCGGCGGCGGCGAACTCGGATTCCTGCAACTCGACGAAGGCGGTCATCTGATTGCGTGCATAGCCGTACGCAAGGTTGAACATCGAGTAATTCAGTGCGTGGAAGCCTGCCAGCGTGATGAACTGGAACTTGTAGCCCATCGCGCCCAGCTCTTTCTGGAATTTGGCGATGGTGGCGTCGTCGAGGTTCTTCTTCCAGTTGAACGATGGCGAGCAGTTATACGACAGCATCTTGCCAGGGAACTTGGCATGGATAGCTTCGGCGAATTTCTTTGCGAAGGCGAGGTCGGGCTTGCCGGTCTCGCACCAGACCAGATCCGCATACGGTGCATAGGCAAGGCCACGAGCGATTGCCTGATCCGCACCCGGACGGGTCTTGAAGAAGCCCTCGACCGTGCGCTCGCCGGTGCAGAATGGCCTGTCCAGCTCATCCACATCCGACGTCAGCAGATCGGCGGCTTCTGCATCGGTACGCGCCACCAGAATGGTCGGCGTGCCGGAGACGTCAGCCGCCAGACGCGCTGCGTTGAGCTTCTCGACCGCTTCGCGCGTTGGCACCAGCACCTTACCGCCCATGTGACCGCACTTCTTCACAGAGGCCAGCTGATCTTCAAAGTGGACACCGGAAGCGCCAGCCTCGATCATGGCCTTCATCAACTCGAACGCGTTCAGCACGCCACCAAAACCCGCCTCTGCGTCAGCAACGATCGGGGCGAAGAAATCAATGTCGTTCTTGCCCTCGGACCACTGGATCTGATCGGCGCGCTGGAAGGTGTTATTGATGCGCTTGACGACCATCGGCACCGAATTGGCCGGATACAGCGACTGGTCGGGATACATTTCACCCGCCAGATTGGCGTCACCGGCGACCTGCCAACCAGAGAGATAGATGGCTTTGAGGCCCGCTTTGACTTGCTGCATGGCCTGGTTACCGGTCAGCGCACCCAGAGCATTGACAAAGGGCTCGGTGTTCAGCAAGTGCCACAGTTTTTCCGAGCCGCGCTTGGCGAGCGTGTGCTCGATCTGTACCGAACCGCGGAGATTGACGACATCTTCAGCGCTGTAGTTACGCTTGATGCCTTTCCAGCGCGGATTTTCTGCCCAGTCTTTTGTCAGTGCCTGAATTTGCTGATCGCGAGTTGCCATGGTGAGTTTCTCCTGGAGAGTTTCCCGTCGGGGGATTGAACAAAAACCGATGAGAGAATCTTAGGTTGTTTTTTGCGAGGCAACAAGGTCTTATATAAGACATATAAGATAAATATTTTTGTTATAAATCAACAATTTACGTTTTACGTTTTGCGATGCGGTAAGAAATTTCTCTGTATGAAAGGGCCATCTGCTGCCACGCACCCAGCCTATTTCATAATGCGGAAAGAGGTTTTCACGATTTGAAAGGTGGACGGGCACGCCAAGTCGCGGCTAGAGAGCCTCGCGCGAGACCAGCACGCCGTCCTCGTCCGCATAGATCATGTCGCCGGGATGCACAAGCACACCGCTCATATTGACGACAACGTTCTTGTCTCCCGCGCCTTTTCGATCGCTGCGACGAGGAATCGTGCCTAGCGCCAGGACACCCACGTCGCAATCATCCAGTTCCAGCGTATCGCGTACGCATCCGTTAACGATGATGCCGGCCCAGCCGTTGCTCTCGGCGAGCTTCCCCAGATTGCCACCGACCAGCGCAGAGCGAAGACTGCCGCCTCCGTCGACCACCAGTACGTTGCCCTTGCCCGGCATCTCCAGCATTGAGCGCACCAGTGCGTTGTCCTCGAATACTTTCAGCGTACGCGCCGGTCCGGCAAACCGTTGTCGCTTGCCAAAGTGCCGGTAGCCGGGCGGCAGCGCTTGTAAACGGCCATCAGCGATCTTGTCTTCGTGAGCATCGCAGAGGTCACAGGTCGACCAGCTCATTTTTTACCTCAATGAGTTTGTTTAAGGAAACTCGTCTGATTATAACCACTTGATACATCAGTTTAATTGCCACAGAGCTTGACTCGTCGTATCTCTGGCAACGACAGCTGCGGCGGCAGTGCCCATATCTCGAGACGATCAATTCCATAGGCATATGAAAAATCCCGACTGAACAGAGGAGTAACGCAATGAGAAGTACTAGTCTTCCTCCCAAAGTGGCCGATGTTTTTGAACAGATGACGCGTGCGGCGGCGAATAAGCAACCCCTGGAGGTGGATGCCACAGGCAATGTGGTCGCAGGTCAAAAATTAAGCGTGACCGATACAGCAGCAGCCAGATTGAAGACCTTGTTTATCAACCCAAGAGACAACGAATTGCGCGCGGCCGTCATGAACAAGATGGTCGACGAAGCTATCGCGATACTTCCGCAAGACAGGGAAGCCTGCGAAAAGCTTATCCAAGAGCGGGTGCCTGGTCTGGGACAATTGAGTTATGTATCCACCGCCATAGGATCCGATCCGTCGACAATGCTCACGACACAATGGCAAGCGCTCCAAAAAGAATTACGAGCCAAACTGCAGGGTGAAGTCCTGAACAAGCGCCAGGAGATCCTGGACGATATGAACCGCCTGCTTCCTCCTGAGATGGAACTGATGAATATCGACGGTGAAATCTTCAGAATGCGGAGACCGCTGTCTGAACGTGCACAAGCGAATATCCTAGAGGGTTTCGCTCAGCTTGAACACGATCCGATCAGTCCGTCCGGTATTCATGAACAAACCGAAAAAGATCTGAACCGTAGCAGTTTCCGCTTCATTTACAGAGAACAACCGCGGTCGGATGATCAGCCTGCGCGAACCCGGTCGATTGAGCTACCCCCGGGCCACCAAAATCAGGTGCTGGAGCATTTGAAAGATATCTGTGGTCACGATGCGACCACGATAGCCACCGTATCAAAGTTGATCAATCAACGAGCGGTAGCGCCATTGATGATCGCAATGCAGATGGATTTTTCTCCACGCGAGAAGTCGGAAGTACCACCGGTGTTTGCCATGCAAACGTCTACTTCGACAAAAAAAACTGAGAATGACGTTAGCAGCAAGGACAAGAATGACAAAGTGTATCTTGCGTACTCGGTTGAGCAGACCGGCGATGGCCGACTATTGATCGGTGCGGAGATCTACACCAAAGGCGAGGTCATGTCAGACGCTTCTGGCCGAAAAAACTGGCCCATCAACCGGAGCAGCCGATGGGAAGGTCCTGCCCACCCCGGAAACGCGGCATCGATGGGATCCTATCTCCTGTCGGCGAACCTCAGTGATCTCTCGCAGGGGGTTATCCGCGTCTCGCATGTCAGGCCGGCGGAGGGCGGCTACCAGATTGAGCCTGCCTTGCCACCTTTGCCTAAAATCGAATAACGCGCTTCGCGGGCGCCATCAATCAGCCTTTTTAAAACCCAGCTCGGATCCCGCCACATCAACTTGGATGGTGTCCTTCGGACCAAAGCTGCCTTTGAGGATAGCCTTGGACAGCGGATTCTCCAGCTCTTGCTGTATCGCGCGCTTGAGCGGCCGAGCCCCGTAGACCGGATCAAAACCCGCCTCGGCCAGCTTGCGCAGCGCGGCGTCGGACACCTCGAGGCCGATATCCATCTTGGCCAAGCGCTTCTCCAGCGTGTCGAGCTGTATGCGGGCGATCGAACTGATGTGCTTCTGATCCAGACCATGGAAGACGACCAGCTCGTCAATTCGGTTGATGAACTCGGGCCGGAAATGTCCTCGCACCTCGGCTAGTACGGCTAGCTTGACCAGCGCAGGGTCGCTCTCTTCCATCGCCTGAATCTTGTGAGAACCAAGGTTGGAGGTCATGACGATCACCGTGTTCTTGAAGTCGACCGTGCGTCCCTGGCCATCCGTCATACGGCCATCGTCGAGCACCTGCAGCAGCACATTGAAGACGTCGGGATGCGCTTTTTCGATCTCGTCGAGCAAGATCACGCTGTATGGTTTGCGCCGCACTGCTTCGGTCAGATAACCGCCCTCTTCATAGCCGACATAGCCCGGGGGCGCGCCAATCAGTCGGGCGACAGAATGCTTCTCCATGAATTCGCTCATGTCGATACGGATCAGCGCCTCTTGGGTATCGAACAGGAAGGCTGCAAGCGCCTTGGTTAGCTCGGTCTTGCCAACGCCCGTTGGCCCAAGGAACATGAAGGAACCATAAGGACGATGAGGGTCTGACAGCCCGGCTCGCGAGCGTCGGATGGCGTCTGACACCGCTCTGATTGCCTCATCCTGCCCGACCACACGCTTGTGTATCTCATCTTCCATGTGCAACAGTTTGTCGCGCTCGCCCTGCATCATCTTGGATACCGGAATGCCGGTGGCGCGCGAAACGACTTCGGCGATTTCTTCCGCGCCGACCTGCGTACGCAACAGCTTAGGTTTGTCGCCCGTGCCCTCGCCCTTGTCAGCGTGCTTGAGCTGTGCCTCCAGTTCGGGCATGCGACCGTACTGTAGCTCGGACATTTTCTGCCAATCGCCCTTGCGACGCGCTTCTTCCATTTGCAGACGCACGCGCTCGATCTCTTCCTTGATTGATTGGCTGCCATGCACGGCGGATTTCTCTGATTTCCAGACTTCTTCGAGGTCAGCATACTCGCGCTCAAGCCTCGCGATCTCGTCTTCAAGCAAGCCGAAACGCTTCTGCGAGGCTTCGTCTTTTTCTTTCTTGACGGCCTCGCGCTCGATCTTGAGCTGAATCAGGCGGCGATCCAGTTTATCCATCACCTCGGGCTTGGAATCAATCTCGATCTTGATCTTGGAGGCAGCCTCATCGATCAGATCGATCGCCTTGTCGGGGAGAAAGCGGTCGGTGATGTAGCGGTGCGAAAGCTCGGCGGCAGCCACGATCGCCGGGTCGGTAATATCAACGCCATGATGTACTTCGTATTTCTCTTGCAATCCACGCAAGATGGCGATGGTGGCCTCGACACTTGGCTCATCGACCAGAATTTTTTGGAAACGACGCTCCAGCGCGGCGTCTTTCTCGATGTACTTGCGGTATTCATCCAGCGTCGTTGCACCGACGCAGTGAAGCTCACCACGTGCGAGCGCGGGCTTAAGCATATTGCCTGCATCCATCGCACCTTCGGCTTTACCAGCGCCGACCATGGTGTGAATTTCGTCAATGAACAGGATGGTTTGTCCTTCGTCCTGCGACAGTTCTTTGAGCACGCTTTTGAGGCGCTCTTCGAATTCACCGCGATACTTCGCACCCGCCAGCAGCGCCGCCATGTCCAGCGATAAGACACGCTTGTTTTTCAGGCTATCGGGTACTTCACCATTGATGATGCGCTGGGCGAGACCTTCGACGATGGCCGTCTTGCCAACGCCGGGTTCGCCGATCAGCACTGGATTGTTCTTGCTGCGACGCTGCAGCACCTGAATTGCGCGACGAATTTCATCGTCGCGCCCGATCACGGGATCAAGCTTGCCCTGACGGGCGCGTTCGGTCAGATCGAGCGTGTATTTCTTCAGTGATTCGCGCTGTCCCTCTGCTTCTTGCGAATCGACATGCGCGCCGCCGCGCAACGCCTGTATCGCAGCCTCAAGCGATTTTCGGGTCAGGCCGCTCTCGCGCGCGAGCCGGCCCGCGTCGGATTTGTCATCTGCCAAGGCGAGCAGCGCCATTTCACTTGCGATGAACTGGTCGCCGTGCTTCTGTGCTTCCTTGTCGGCCAGGTTCAAGAGTGCGGCCAGCTCACGCCCGACCTGCACTTCGCCACCCGTGCCGCTGACCTTGGGCAAACGCTCTGCTGCGCCTTTGAGCGCCGTTCCGAGACCGCCCACATTGACACCGGCACGCTGCAGCAGCGAGCGGGGCGCGCCATCATCCTGATTGAGCAGCGCTGTCAGCAGATGAACGGGATCGATGTATTGGTTGTCGTTGCCCACGGCAAGACTTTGCGCATCGGCGAGTGCTTGCTGAAGCTTGGTGGTAAGTTTGTCGAGACGCATGAGAATGGCTCCAGAATACGGGTTCTGAAGTCATTATTGGGCCCCATGCCCGAAATTCAAGCCTGCCGGGCAAGGCCTGGCCGGTAACGAACGGGGTTACGGGTAAACGTGGCGCCAGACGGCCAGTCCGGCGATGCAAGCAGCGATTGAGCCCAGCAGATGCAAGCCAGTATGCAGGAAGGCCCAGCCATAGGCGCCGCGCTGAAGCAGCAGCACGGACTCGGCAGAGAAGGTGGAAAAGGTCGTCAGCCCGCCGAGAAAGCCGGTGATCACCAGCAATCGCCACGCCGGCGGCAGTTCGGGAAAATTCTCGAAAACTCCGATCGCGATACCGATCATGAAACCGCCAGCGATGTTGGCCAGCAGCGTACCAAGGGGCAGATTCTCGACCCGGGCATTCAGCCACAGCGACAGGCACCAGCGGAGCCAGGCACCCAGCGATGCGCCAATAGCTACCGCTGCAAAGCTCAGCGCTGAGCCCATTTTGCCATCGCCTCATCGTCCGACACCCGTGCATCGACCCAGCGGGCGCCCGTCGGGGTCTGCTCTTTCTTCCAGAAAGGCGCCTGAGTCTTGAGATAGTCGATGATGAATTCACAGGCGTCAAAGGCCTCACCACGATGAGCCGACGTCACCGCAACCAGCACGATCTGCTCCAGCGGCTTGAGCGGGCCCACGCGATGGATGACGAGTGCCTCGAAAATATCCCAGCGTGACTTGGCCTGCGCGACGATGTCCTCCAGTGCCTTCTCGGTCATACCGGGGTAATGCTCGAGCTCCATTTCGGCGACATGCTCGCCCTCGTTCAGATCGCGCACGGTGCCAACGAAGCTGACCACTGCGCCTACCTTGGGCGTGTTGGCGCGCAGCGCGGAGATCTCTGTCGTGAGGTCAAAATCCTGTGTCTGGACACGCACGGCCATGAATCGCTCCTCAGCCGCCGGTCACGGGCGGAAAGAAAGCCAGCTCGCAGCCCTCGGTGACTGGCGTCGATGGCTCGGCCATCTGCTGGTTGCAGGCGATGCGCAGCGAGCGCCCCTCCGCGAGCGCTTCGGCCCACGGACCACCACGAGAGCGCAAATAATCGCGCACCTGTCCCGCGGTCGTGACGTCGGCAGGCAGCTCCAGTGACTCCTGGGCAGTTCCCACGGCCTCTCTCACACTGGCAAAGAATCTGAGCTGAATCTGCATGATCAGTAGAGCAAATCGGTGAATGGCAGAAAGTTTACGATATCACCGGCGTTGATGGTTTGGCCGGGCGGATTATCGACCAGACCATCGCCCCAGACGGTGGAAGTCAGCACCCCTGAGCTCTGATTAGGGAATAAATCAAGGCCTCCGCGCTCGTTGATGCGCACTCTGAGAAATTCATTACGCCGGTCAGGCTTGGGCCAGTTGAAGTCTGCCCGCATCGCGTACGCGCGCGGCGTCTGATGGCGAGCACCCTGCAACGCCAGAATAAACGGCCGCACAAAGACAAGAAAAGTGACAAAGCTGGAGACAGGATTGCCTGGCAAGCCGATGAAAAAAGCCTTGCGATCTCCTTCTTTGCCTACTTCACCAAAAGCTAGCGGTTTGCCTGGCTTGATCGCAATCTGCCACAGGTTGAGGCGGCCCTCTGCTTCGACCGCAGGCTTGACATGATCCTCTTCGCCTACCGACACCCCGCCCGAGGTCAGGATCATGTCGTGGCCGCTACCGGCTGTCCGCAACGCCTCGCGTGTCGCGTCGAGGGAGTCCGGCACGTTGCCCAGATCGGTGATTTCGCAGCCGAGCTGCTGCAGCAAGCCCCGCAACATGAAACGGTTGGAGTTATAAATCGCTCCGGGACGTAATGCCTCGCCCGGCATGGTCAGCTCGTCACCGGTGAAGAAAACCGCTACGCGCACCCGCCGAATGACCGGTAAGTTCGCCAGACCGACCGATGCGGCCAGCCCGAGCTCCTGAGCTCTCAGCCGCGTGCCTGCAGCGAGAATCACGCTGCCGGAGCGGATATCCTCGCCAGCCTTGCGTATCCATTCGCCTGACTTGGGCACATGATTCACGGTGACGCAGTTGGCGCCCTGATCAAAGCTGCACTGCTCCTGCATGACGACAGCGTCAGCGCCTGCGGGAATCATCGCGCCGGTAAAAATCCTGGCCACTGACCCCGGCTTGAGGGGCTCACCAACGTGACCCGCAGGAATCCGCTGCGACAACGGCAGTACGGCGCTACCGCTCTCGCAATCGACGGCTCGCACGGCATAGCCATCCATCTGGGTATTGTCCATCGGTGGCACATCGAGCTCAGAGCGCTGATCGGCGGCCAGAACCCGGCCCGTCGCGTCAAGCGTGGCCACAATGTCAGTATCGGTCACGGGACGGCAGGCATCCAGCAAGTGCCTGAGCGCTTCCTCGGCGCTCAGCATGGGCGGTCTCGGGCTGTTCATTGAAATCGTCAGATGATGTCTCGGCCGTGATTGTAGCGTCCGTTACAGTCCCGTGCGCTCGGCGATATAGCGCTTGATCGCGGCCACATCCGGCGCCATCACATCGTAACGCTGCGGCAGGGATTCGATGTTTTCGAAACCGCGAGGACGCTCTGCGTCCTTTCCCAGCGCCTCGCGGATGGTTTCGTTGAATTTAGTCGGCAGTGCAGTCTCAAGCACGATCATGGGAATACCAGATTCGAGATGCTCGCGAGCGACCTTGATTCCGTCAGCCGTATGAGTATCGACCATGAGCCCATGACGAGCGTACACATCGCGGATTGTGCGGAGACGATCCTCGTGCGTGGATCTTCCAGAAACGAATCCAAAGTTTGCCACGCGAGCGAATTCGTCACCATCGCTACCCGATTTGCCGCTCAGGTCGAAACCGCCCTGCGTATCGACCTTGCGGAAGAGATCGCGCACGCGCGCCGTGTCGCCATTCAGCAAGTCGTAGATAAAACGCTCAAAATTGGATGCCTTGCTGATGTCCATGCTGGGACTACTGGTGTGGAATGTCTCCGCAGATTGCCGAACGCGGTAGACACCCGTCTGGAAGAACTCATGCAGCACATCATTTTCATTGGTTGCGACAACCAGTTTACTGATCGGCAGCCCCATCATGCGGGCAATGTGGCCTGCACAAATGTTGCCGAAATTACCGGACGGGACGGTAAAGGAGACTTTTTGCGCGCTTGACGCGGTCGCAGCGAGATAGCCTTTGAAGTAATAGACAACCTGTGCGACCACCCTTGCCCAGTTGATCGAATTGACCGTGCCTATCTTCTGCCGCGTCTTGAAATCCAGATCATTAGAGACCGCCTTGACCATGTCTTGACAGTCATCGAATACGCCTTTGATGGCAATATTGAACACATTAGGGTCTTGCAGACTGAACATCTGTGCTGTCTGGAAAGCGCTCATTTTCTGGTGCGGCGACAGCATGAACACCCGAACGCCGCGTTTGCCGCGCATCGCATACTCGGCGGCACTACCAGTGTCGCCCGAGGTGGCTCCCAGAATATTCAATTCTGCACCCTCCCGGTTGAGCGTGTACTCGAAGAGATTACCGAGTAATTGCATGGCCATGTCCTTGAAGGCCAGGGTAGGACCATTTGACAAGGCCTGGAGCCGCAGATCGGTACCGCCCGATTGCTCCAACAACCGCAATGGGGTGATCTGAGCAGGATCTTCACCGGTACGGTGATTGCAATACACCTCCGAGGTGTAGGTCCGCGCAACCAGCCCCTTGACATCGGACTCAGGGATATCAGTAGCGAACCTGCGAAGCACCTCAAAGGCGAGGTCGGCATAACTGAGTTTGCGCCAGTCATCGAGCTCAGTGGCAGTGACCTTGGGATAAGTCAGCGGCAAATAGAGTCCCCCATCCGGTGCCAAACCACCGAGCAGGATTTCTGAAAACTGGGACCTAGCGGGGTGACCCCGGGTAGAGAGGTATTGCATGAGTGTTATAGCGTTGCGATCGTCAATCCTCCATTATAAATCTCTCGAAGAATTTCTCCCGAGAATTCATTCCCGCCGGCCGAGTGCTGGCCGCTGCGAGGCCTACCAGCTTCATGCTTTTTATGCATGTCGTATGGCATATATCTCATGTCTGTTTGATTGGCAGTTCAATCCCCCTATTCTGCGTTTGTCAATCCCACGAATTGGGTAGTTTTTGAATTTTTTGATCTACTTGATTGATGCTTCAAAGCAAAAATCTATCCAAGTGATACGAAATTCGGACAACACCTGATTTTGGTACTCCGCCTTTCTTCCTGCGACAGGAGACCTCCGATGAGCACGCGTCCAGAAATAAACATGGAAGCCTATTTTGATGCTGGAACAGCAACCAATACCTATGATGAGCTTATCGACGATGACTATGCCGAAGACGTCAGCTTCGACGAAAAAGACGACATCGATGAAGAGCACGACGCTGATGAGGAAGTCGACACACAAGAAAATCAATCCAAGAGCTCGATGCTGCCAATCGCTGCAAACGTCTTGCGCGCAGGCCCGAGAGCGCAAGATGACCAGGAGATCCTATTTCGCGAGCTGATGAGAGATCATCAAAAACGCCTGTATCGTTTCGTAATCCGATATATTGATCATCCTGACGACGCAGCAGACATTACTCAACAAGCATTTGCCGAAGCCGCAAGAACAATCAGCACTTTCCGGGGTGATTCAAAGCTATCAACCTGGCTGTACGGAATCGCGATGAATATGGTGAGAAACTATATGCGCAAGCTGATTGAGCAAGATCTCTATGAACTTCCTGTGCTTTCATATCAAGAGCTAACGCCTGAGGTAAACATTCAACCTCTCGCAAGGGTAGAAATATGATTCTGACAGCACTCAATCCTTACTCAGGCGCTTCTTCATCGGCAGTCGGACGCGGTTGTGCCAACAGTCTGGCTATTGCTGCGTCTACGTCTTCGCTTTCTTCCAAAAGTGTGAATATACCGCTTATGTTAAATATCACGCGTACTTTTGAATTCAATCCGGCAACCATGACTTCGCCACCAATCTTACGCAGCTCATTAATCAGCTTCAGTATGACAAGAAGCCCTTCGCTCGATACCTGCGAGAGTTGCGAAAAATCGAAAACGACTAGCCGAAAACCCTCGTCCATCTCGCTCTGGATGAATTCTTCAAATTCTGTGGCACAGACTTTGTTAAGACTGTCGATAGGTCGTACGATCAGTACTTGTTCGCGGACTTCCGATTGGATGGGCATGGTGTCCTGCTTCTCTATGAGCGTTGGATCATTGTAGACCGAAATTATCAATAAGGCATCACTTTCGTCAATGAAACTAGAACCCAGTCTTGAAACGCTCCAGCAGCAAATAGAATTCCGAGTGTTGCTTGGCCCGCAGGCGGGTAGCCGATTGACGCTGGCACCGGGTGACTATGACTTGGGCGCCGGGGATGATTGCAGCATTATCCTGAGTGGGCCCAAAATCCGAACGCTGCACGCCAGATTGAGTTTTGATGGGGAAGTGCCGTCGCTAACGCCGGTTGAAGGAAGCATCTGCGACACGCAAGGCAATGAAATTACGGAAACCATCGAACTTGATCTTGGAATGCCCATAGAAATTGGTGGGATATGGATCTCGGTTGACGATGTTGAAGCTGAGTGGCCTAATCCGACCGATGTATTACCCCTGGCTCCCCCTGCAGCGCATCCTGAGCCAATAGAACCAGCTTCAACGAATCCTCCTTCCACGGGTTCATCCGTAGTTGCCAGGACGGGTCGTGCAAGAAAACTATTCTTCTCAGTCGGCGCGTCAGTCGGCATGGTTATCATCATTGTGATCGCCGCTTTGCTCTGGAACGGTCACATCGCGCAACCTCATCAACCCGCGCTTGTGCAAGCACGGGCTCCGGTCTCCGATCCTCCCTCCTTGCGCAAAGTGCGTGATATTGTTGCCACAAGTGGTGTGGGCGCTTCTATTGAGATCAGCGCGACTCGAGATCAACAAGTGTTGGTGAGAGGCTTTGTACCAGACGAGCGCACAAAAAGCACACTGCAGCAGGCTTTGCTCGAGGTGACCCCTGCTCCAAAACTCGAGCTGTTTGTCGATGCAGAGATGATGGCAACCGCTGTCCAGCTCATCGCAGAAAAAATTGACCCCGCCAGAGCAAAGCTGCGCGTAGAGGGTGTCAATGGCGGGATCCTCTCACTTGAAGGTGCCGTCAATTCGCAAAGCGTGCGCGAGTCTGTCATGGATTTGCTATCTACAGGCGTGCCCGGCCTGAAACGCATTAATTCTTCAATCATGCTTGCTGAGGATCTGCCACAATTTTTGCAAGATCAGCTTAGCGAGGCTGGCTTGCTGAAAAAAATGCAGATCATCGAAAAGCAACCCGAGTTTATTCTGCGAGGAACGCTCAATGAAGATGATATGCGGCGATGGGAAACCTTGATTGTCAATTACACCGAACGATACGGAAAATTATTGCCCGTAAAAGCAAGCCTTCGGTTGGCTCTGCGTAAGCCCCCGGTTCAGGTGCAAATGATTGTCGGTGGAGCAATGCCCTTCGTAGTGACAGAGTCTGGCGACCGAATCACCCGCGGAGGTGACATCAATGGGAATACTCTGTTAATCGTCAAAGATAACGAGATTATTTTTGAAGGTAGCGAGCGTTTTCGGATAGCGAGGTAGACATGCAAAAGCAAGCGCCCGAAGGCCTCGTGCTAGGTCTGGAAGAATGGCTGGAAGCCGACAACACGGGAGAATTTGCTGCAGCGATCATGCAACGGCTCTCAGACATCAGCGCACGCCTTGCGAGGGAGCGTCAAAAGCTGCACCAACCAGACACCTATCAACAGATTATGGCCGCGAGTGAGGCAGTTCAAGCGGCTGAACACGTGATGCAGATGTACATTGCATCGAAAATTTAAACCTCTTCCATGTCAACTCAAGGAGAACACTTTGGCCGATCCTAATAAAAACACCATTGAAAAAGTCAATCTTAATAACATTGACACAATTGCTTCCGCGAACATCACTTCCATGGAAACCGATGTTAAAAGCCAATTAGAAAACCTCAAGAGCGGGGGCGAGGTGAGTCAGGCAGATCTGTTGAAATTACAGTTCAACATTGCTAAATATACGATCACGGCATCCACGTTCAGCGCCTTGGTCAAGGAAATCTCGGACAGTCTGAAACAAACTGCTAACAAAATTGGCTGATGCATTGCGCAGAGATACGCTGAGCTACCGCATGCCAGGTATCAGCTGAGCTCTTCGAGCCGAATACGGGTCACCTTACCGACGACCGTGGACAAACCTTCGATGGCATTGATGGCCTTGTCCACCTGTTTTTCCTGCGTCTGGTGAGTCAGGATGATGATATCGGTCTGAGTTTCGCCCTCGCCCGGTTCTTTCTGCAGCATCGCATCAATCGAGATCGCCGAGTCGGCGAGTATGCGTGTCACATCAGCGACCACGCCGAGCTTGTCTGCCACGCGTATTCGCAAGTAATAACTGGTCGTGACCTCGGCCATCGGCAGAATGGGTGTGTCAGACATTTCGTCTGGCTGAAACGCCAGATAAGGCACACGATGCTCCGGATCGGCAGTCGCAAGACGGGTAATATCGACGAGATCAGCGATCACTGCAGAAGCGGTTGGCTCTGCCCCGGCGCCTTTTCCGTAGTAAAGCGTCGCACCAACCGCATCGCCCTGCACCAGTACGGCGTTCATTGCACCCTCGACATTCGCGATCAGGCGATTTGCAGGTATCAGCGTCGGGTGCACGCGAAGCTCGATACCCTTTTCAGCACGCCGCGCAATGCCTAGCAGCTTGATTCGGTAGCCTAGCTGTTCGGCATAGCGAATGTCCGAGGCCTGCAATTTGGTGATGCCTTCAACATGGGCTTTCTCAAACTGCACGGGCACGCCAAAGGCAATCGCAGACATGATGGTGGCCTTGTGCGCAGCGTCCACACCTTCGATATCGAAGGTAGGATCTGACTCAGCATAGCCTAGCCGCTGCGCTTCTTTGAGAACGACATCGAAATCCAGTCCCTTGTCGCGCATCTCGGACAAAATGAAATTCGTTGTGCCATTGATGATGCCGGCAATCCACTGAATGCGATTTGCGGTCAGACCTTCACGCAAGGCCTTAATAATGGGAATACCCCCGGCTACTGCCGCCTCGAAAGCCACCATCACGCCGCGCTCTTGCGCTGCACGGAAGATCTCGGTGCCGTGCGTCGCGAGCAAAGCCTTGTTGGCGGTGACGACATGCTTGCCGTTGGCGATGGCTTTCATTACCAGCTCGCGTGCGATCCCATAGCCACCAATCAGCTCGATGACGATATCAATGTCCGGGTTATCAACGACCTGAAACGCATCACTGACCACTTGCACCTGTGGCCCACAGATCGCCTTCGCACGCGCTGTGTCGAGATCCGCGACCATCGCGATTTCAATCGCCCGGCCAGCGCGCCGGCGGATTTCTTCCTGGTTGCGCTGCAATACCGTGAATGTTCCGGCACCCACGGTGCCTATGCCCATCAGGCCGACTTTGATTGGTTTCATCTTCAGTGCTTCTAGAACTCGTTGGTCTCGGGGGGGTGATTCGGGAGATGACTCAGCTCGCGTGATGGCGGCGGTAGCCGTCGAGGAAATGGGCAATCCGGCCCATGGCGACCGCCAGATCATCGACGTTTGGCAGGAATACGACGCGGAAATGGTCCGTAGTCGTGCAATTGAAGCCGGTGCCCTGCACGATCAGCACCCGCTCCTCCGCCAACAAGTCGTAGGCAAACTGCTGGTCGTCCTCGATCGGGTACATCTTTGGATCAAGCCGTGGGAACATGTACAGTGCTGACTTGGGCTTGACGCAAGTCACCCCGGGAATATCCGTCAACAGTTTGTGCGCCAAATCGCGCTGCTTGAGCAGACGCCCGCCGGGACCAACGAGGTCATTGATGCTCTGATAGCCGCCCAGCGCAGTCTGTATCGCGAACTGCCCCGGCACATTCGCGCACAATCGCATCGAGGCCAGCATGTTCAGACCTTCGATGTAATCTTTTGCATGCTTCTTCTCGCCGGAGACAATCATCCAGCCGGCGCGATAGCCGCAGGATCGGTAGTTCTTGGACAGGCCATTGAAGGTGATGAACAGCACGTCGTCGGCCAGTGAGGCCAGTGAGGTATGCGTCGCGCCGTCGTACAGCACCTTGTCATAAATTTCGTCTGCAAAAATGATCAGCTGATGCTGACGCGCCAGTTCGACCAGTTGCTGCAGGAGCTCGACCGGGTAGAGCGAGCCAGTCGGATTGTTGGGGTTGATGACGACAATGGCGCGCGTGTTGGCATTGATCTTTGCCTTGATGTCGTCGATGTCGGGGTACCAATCTGCTTGCTCATCGCAGACGTAGTGCACTGGCTTGCCTCCAGACAGACTGACAGCCGCTGTCCACAGTGGATAGTCGGGCGCGGGCACCAGCACTTCGTCCCCGGTATTGAGCAGCGCATTCATGCTCATCACGATCAGCTCGGAAGCGCCGTTGCCGAGATAGATGTCGTCAATGGTGACGCCCGAGATCTTCTTCTCCTGGCTGTAGTGCATGATGGCCTTGCGCGGCGCGAACAGACCCTTGGAATCGGTATAGCCTGCGGCGTTGCCCATATTGCGGATCATGTCCTGCACAATCTCGTCAGGCGCGTCGAAGCCGAAGGGAGCAAGATTACCAATGTTAAGTTTGATGATTTTGTGGCCCTCTTCCTCCATGTGCCGCGCCTTTTCGAGCACGGGCCCACGGATGTCGTAGCACACATCTGCCAGTTTCTTGGATTTCTGGATTGATTTCACGGCCTGGATTCGGGTTGGTTGGAGCGGGCGGCACGCCGGGTGTTGCACCGCGAAAAAACGATCATTTTGCCCCAAATCGCCCAGAAAGACCAAGCAGTAAACCGGCGCGCGGCCGATCGCGATAAAATCCGGGCACCATGAAGCTGCACGCGACCCAGACCCAGCAATACCAGACTGTCACGGGCTATGAAGACGACTGGATCGAGATCAATGCGATGCGTTTCGAGGATAGCCTGCTGGTGCTGCCTGAATTGGCGCCCAAGCCCTGGCCGGTGACTTCTTTCGAATCGCTTCAACCCGCGCATTTTGACGCAGTGGCCGACACCAACCCCGATCTGGTCATCCTGGGAACCGGAGAGCGTCAGCGTTTCGTTCCTCCCCGCTTGCTCAGTGCGCTGATGTCCCGCCGCATCGGTCTGGAATGCATGGATAACCGAGCGGCTTGCAGAACTTATAACATTTTAATGGCCGAAGGCAGGAAGGTCGCGCTGGCGCTCATCCTTCCCGGGAAGGCGAGCCGCTGATATCGCAGCAACCTCACACTTTAGAGAAGACAAGGAGCGCGCTTTGAGCGAACGTCCATCCATACTCCACATGACCGTCCCGGATTTTTCTGCCGAGATGACCGGTCCAACGCCATTCCGGCTGTCGGACTATCGCGGCCGCAAGCTTGTGCTGTACTTTTACCCCAAAGACAACACACCGGGCTGCACCACCGAGGCCTTGCAGTTTCGCGAGCTGCATTCGCGTTTCCGCAAAGCCGGATGCGAGGTCTTCGGCATTAGCCGCGACAGCCTCCGTTCGCATGTCGGCTTCAAAGAAAAACTGGGTTTACCATTCGAATTAATCTCGGATACCGACGAGTCCGTCTGCACGATGTTCGATGTCATCGTGATGAAATCCATGTACGGCAAAAAAGTGCGCGGAGTGGAACGGTCGACATTTTTGATTGACGCTGACGGCAAAATAGTGAAAGAATGGCGTGGAATAAAAGTTCCAGGACATGTGGATGAAGTGCTGGAAGTTATTGAAAGTTTGGGTTGATATTCATCGACTCGAACCGACAGGATTATCTAAATAATTGATTTTTAATAATTATTTATATTCGAGGCTGTTTCGGGAAAAGGATTGGATCCTTTGGCTCAAACAGCCTTTTCTGTTTTTTTCTCCGCATTATTCAGCGCAATACGAACTGCAGTTCGTTCGTCTTCGGAATCAAATCCCTTATTTTCACAGCCCGAGGTCCTGATGCCCCTGCCTAAAATGCCGTCCAAACCCGCAGCATTGCTCTCCCCGGTGGATTATCCGAAGGCAGAAAAAGGCAAGCCCGTCAAACCCGCTATTTCACTGGTGCCCAGCACCTCCGTCGCCCAGCACGAGGTCATCGAGGCTCGCAATCGAGCCGAAGCACCACCCCAGACCAGGCCAGCGCAACGCAAGTCGCGCACCGACACCAGTGTCAAGTCGCACATCAGTCGCACGGCAGATAAGAAAGGCGTGACCAAACTCTTCGTGCTCGATACGAATGTGCTGATGCATGACCCGACCTCGCTTTTCCGCTTTGCGGAGCATGATGTCTATCTTCCGATGATCACCCTCGAAGAACTGGATAATCATAAAAAAGGCATGTCCGAAGTGGCTCGCAATGCGCGCCAGGTATCGCGCTCGCTCGATGCATTGGTGGCCGACATCTCTGAAGAAGCCATTGACGATGGCATCGCGCTGAGCAAACTGGGCAACAAGGATGCCGGTGGTCGGCTGTATTTTCAGACGCGGCTGGGACGCTGGACGCTACCCGAAGGCCTCCCCGAGGGCAAGGCAGACAATCAGATTCTCGGCGTCGTGCGCGCGCTGCAAGAGCAGTATCCCGAGCGCCCGGTGGTGCTGGTGTCCAAGGACATCAATATGCGCATCAAGGCACGTGCGCTCGGCCTGCCTGCCGAAGAGTATTTCAACGACCATGTGCTGGAAGATACCGACCTGCTGTACTCCGGCATCCTCCAGCTGCCCGACGATTTCTGGAACCGTCATGGCAAGGGCATGGAATCCTGGCAAGAATCCCGGGGCAATGGCAGCACCTTTTACCGCGTCACCGGTCCGATGGTGCCCGCGATGCTGGTAAATCAATTTGTCTACCTCGAGCCGAGGAATGGCGAGCCGTCATTTTATGGGCAGGTCACGCAGATCAATGGCAGAACTGCCGTCATCCGCACGTTGCGCGACTATGGCCACAGCAAGAACAATGTGTGGGGTATCACCGCTCGCAACCGCGAACAGAATTTCGCGCTGAATCTGCTGATGGATCCTGAATGCGATTTCGTCACCTTGCTCGGCCAGGCCGGTACCGGCAAGACCTTGCTGGCGCTGGCAGCAGGACTCGCGCAGGTACTCGAGACAAAACACTACAACGAGATCATCGTCACCCGCGTCACCGTGCCCGTCGGTGAAGATATTGGTTTCCTGCCCGGTACCGAAGAAGAGAAAATGTCTCCGTGGATGGGCGCCTTTGACGACAACCTCGAAGTGCTCAACAAGTCCGACTCCGATGCCGGTGAATGGGGCCGTGCGGCGACCCAGGAACTGATCCGCTCGCGGATCAAGATCAAGTCGATGAATTTCATGCGCGGCCGCACGTTCGTCAACAAGTACCTGATCATCGACGAGGCGCAGAACCTGACACCCAAGCAGATGAAGACTCTCGTGACGCGCGCAGGCCCTGGCACGAAGATCGTCTGTCTCGGCAATATCGCGCAGATTGATACGCCCTATCTGACCGAGGGGTCAAGCGGCCTGACCTACGTCGTCGATCGCTTCAAGGGCTGGTCGCACAGCGGGCATGTGACGCTGGCGCGCGGAGAGCGCTCAAGGCTGGCAGATCATGCGAGCGATGTGCTTTGAGGCGGCCTGACCCGTGTAGATAAAAATCCGCCGCTGGTGTAATGCCAGCCAGTTAAGCATCCAGATTGTCCTTGATCATCGAAAATCTCAAAGTCACTGGATCCCGGCCTGCGCCGGGATGACGTTTTAGCTGCTAGCGGCCTTTATATCGTCGTCCCGGCGCAGGCCGGGACCCAGCGTCTTTTGTTGAATGC
>JACCDO010211515.1_pt1 | contig 30452 bp, 35 predicted proteins | sample 7446101 | NCBI WGS metagenome assembly JACCDO01 (sample SAMN15323440, study PRJNA562643) | freshwater metagenome | isolation source: river surface water | place: USA:Blue River Watershed | collected 2017-08-16
ATGCATAAAAATATTAATAAATATATTATTTATGATAAAAAAATGAGATATGCTAATTTTTCTGGATTAATCGCAACTGGACGAGCTTATAAAAAAGAAGATAATATTGGTTTTTTAACTTTTGTCACAATTAGCTCTAATGATGGAATATATCATGATTTAATTCTTAATGGATATCATAAAATTTATCATTTAGATATAATTAATGGATATGGTAAAGTCAAATTAGATGGTTCTATTGACGTTATCAAATGGAATGGAATATGTTTATAAAAATTGATTTAATTAATATAAAAATATAAATATATTTATATTAATGGCAAATCTTGATATCATTATTGGACCAATGTTCGCAGGTAAATCATGTGAATTAATCAGACGTATTAGACTACTAAAAGTTCTTAAAAAAGAATATATAGTAATTAAACCTAAAATTGATAATCGATATGATAATCTATATGATTCTAATATGATTGTTAGTCATAATTATGATAAAGAACATTGTCTTGTTCTTGATAAAATGGAAGATATTTATAAAAATGATTTAGCAATTATTAATACAATATTTATTGATGAAGCTCAATTTTTTGATGATTTAGTTGAAGTTGTCAAAAATCTAGTAGAATTCTATAAAATTAATATTGTTATTACAGGATTAGATGGCGATTCTAATCGTAATAAATTTGGAAAAATATTAGATTTAATTCCACTATCTAATTCATGCACTAAAATTAATGCTTCATGTATAATGTGCCTTGATGGAACACCAGCTCCATTTAGTTATAGAAAAACACATAATAATCAGGAACAAATTTTAATAGGTGCAGCTGATACCTATATGAGCCTATGCAGAAAACATTATTTAGAAATGGGAGATTTATAATCTTTATTTTTAATAATTTTTCTTTTACCTTTAACAACATATTTTTTTTTATTATCATATCCCATTCTAACAGCATTTATATTTTCTTTTGTCGGTGAATACATTTTATTATATAATTTTAGAAAAAAATTATATAATAAATCTATGATAATGAATACATTACATAATCTATATAATTAATCTATGATTATAAATATTGATAAAATAATTATTTAAAGATTAATTATTACTTTAAAGAAGGAATGACAAATTGGAGCAACTATGAATTTAAAGAATACATTAAAGCAGATCCTTTAATGTTTAATTTACCGAAAGGTGTTAGTATATCAACAATGTGTGCCAAATGTAAATTAGGAACTGAATTAAATATAGATTTAATTAAGAACCATATGAATTTAAATTATGATGATATTTTAACAGTTAAGATTAATAATGATAATATGAGAACATTAATTGATGCTAAAAAGAAGAAACGTAGAACAAAACGTAAGGTTAAAATTGCTAGTAATCCATTTTATAATCAAATTACAGTTGTTGTTAGAATTAATGAAGGAGAAATTAATAATATTCATGAGGAACCTAAAATTAACCTAAAATTGTTTAAAAATGGTAGCGTTCAGATATCAGGTTTAAAAAATATAGAATATACTAATCGAGCATTAAATAAACTAATTAATTGTTTATCACAGATTAAAGGTAAAATGAATTCTGATAATACAATTTCAGATATTCAATTTGTTGATGATATAAGTAAATTAAATATTAGTGATTTTGAAATTTATATGATAAATTCGAATTATATGGTGAATTTAATGATTGATAGAACAAAATTATATTCATTATTATTAATGAAAAAAGTAAAGGCTTCATATGAAAAGTGTGTACGTGCATGTGTTAATATAAAATACGTCCCACCTCATCATAACACTGAAGAAAAAGATGTGAGCGTTTTTATATTTGAAAAGGGTAATATTATAATTACAGGGGCGCGTAATTTTCATCATGTAATTTCAACTTATGAATATATTAATGATATTTTATTAAGTCATGTAGATGATATAATTAAAAAGGATGATATATTGGAGGGTAATATGATTTTAAAGTTTTATGAAGATATTTATAAAGAACATAGTCATAAATTTGAGAATTTTACACTACCTAATCTTTGATTTTTCTTTGATTTTTTTGTAATAGATTATACTTTTTTTAATTAATTAATTAATTAAAAAATGAATAACAATTTAATTTCTATTAATTTCTCTATCAGAAATAATAGTATTTTCGCGAATTATATCTCTAGCACCATTAGTAGTATAAACTACATTATTAATAAAAGGGTTATTATTAAGAATTTCAGGAATGTATTGATTTATATTTGAACGCTCTTGTAATAAATTATAACCTCTTGTTTGTGGAACTTCTTGAATATAATTAACTGCAACATTTCTAACACGATTTGTAATTGGTACATATCTTTCTCTTCTATTTCTATCACTATATTCACCAATATCTTTCTTACCTTGTGGAATTCTATCAGTACCACCTCCCATTAAATCTCTATTAGTTAAAGTAATTGAATCTTCAACAGATTGATTTTGTACCATGTTGATTGCTTGAGTTCTATCTTCTGCACGAGGTACAAATGACATTTCTGCACCCATATAATCTTTAGCTAATACTTCTTCTACTACACCACTTCTAGTTATATCGCCATATTTCTTATATTGAGAATTTGTTTGATTAAATGCAACACCAATAAATTCATTATCAGTATCACGCTGAGTTGGGTTAGCAGCTTGATTATTTTCATAAACATGACCTACAGTATTACTAAAACTTGCAGCAACAAATTTTTGATTTTCATAATCAGTTCTGTTTGTAGGTCTGGCAGCTTGATTATTTTCATAAACATGCCCTACAGTATTACTAAATCCAGCTGAGACAATTTTTTGATTTTCATAATCTGTTCTATTTGTTGGTTTAGCAGCCTGTTCGTTGCGGTATTCTTGATTAGGGACATATGATGATGCATTTAAAATATTTGTATTATGTTCGTAAGAGGTTCTATATGTTGGTTTAGCTGCTTGTTCGTTTCTATATTCACTATTAGGAACATACGAAGTTGCATTTAATATATTAGTATTATATTCATAATCAGTTCTCTGTGTAGGATTAGCTGCTTGTTCGTTTCTGTATTCACTATTTGGAATATAACTAGTTGCATTTAATATATTAGTATTATATTCATAATCAGTTCTCTGTGTTGGGTTAGCAGCTTGATAATTTCTATATTCACTACTGGGAACATAACTAGAAGCATTCATTATATTAGTATTATTTTCATAATCAGTTCTATTTGTTGGTCTAGCTGATTGTTCGTTTCTAAATTCTTCCCTACCACCGACTGCACTAACTGCATTAGTAATATGAATGTTATCTTCATATTCGGTTCTATTTGTAGGTCTAGCAGTTTGGTCGTTTCTGTATTCTGGCATACCACCAACAGTATTAACTGCATTACTTATATGAATGTTATCTTCATAATCAGTTCTATTTGTTGGTCTTGCAGCTTGGTCGCTATGAAACTCTTGTCTCATAACTGATGCAACAGGAGGACCATCGACAGAAGGCATAAAACTTCTTTCACTATCGGATTGTTTAACCATTGAACGCCATTCAGGACGTGTGATTTGACCGGTAGTTCTTAACAAGTCATCTATACTATCTTGGTCTCTATAGGATTTCATTTTAAATGTTGTTATATTAATTGATTTTGGGTCTGTACTAACACCACCTGCTACTGTTCCTGCAGTTTGATTAGTTCTACCTTCTGGTGCTAAACGGATACTATTAACACCTAAACCTCTTAATTCTTCTAAATTCTTCTCACGAGGTCTAACAACTTCAGTCAATGGCGTCCCATCTATTTGTTCTGCACGAACATATGTATCTTCTGGAAATTCATTTGATTTGTATTTTAAGGTTGATGAAAATCTATCAAGACTAATTTTATCTACAATTTTGGTATCTCCAGCCATTGCATTTAAATTGACAACTGGTTCAAATAAGGCTTTAATCTCTTCTTTCCTTTTAGCATATTGACCTACTTCATTACTATGATAATTATTAATAATTAAAGTATTATCACGACGATTTGTCATATGTTGCATTTTATTATTATTTTTAAATTTATCCATATAGTTAAAAGGATGCATTGTATTAACTGAAACTTCTTCTCTTCCATAGGTTCCATATGTAGTTGGTTCATTTAAAAAACTATATTTATTCTCCATAAAACTGGGTGTTTTATCACCGCCTTTAACTAAATTAAATTGGTCTTTATATGATGAACCATTAGATAAATTTGGCTCCGTAAGTGTACTCATATTATAATACGAAATAAAAAAAGTTTTATAATATTAATATTAATATAAAACTTGTTTATTACAATAAACTTAATAATTATTTATTTAATTTATTGAATGTATGGTGTGGCAGCTTGTTGATTGACAACTCTGTTTGGAATTAATCCCTTAACTAAATCATTATAATTAACTTCTTTGTTTAATTTAGCGAATTGTTTAGGTTTAATATCATATTTATCTTCCTTAGTAGCATAACGAGATGATTCACCATATCTGTTAGGATTCATAAATCTATCATTCATTGTCATAACATCTTGAGGACTAACAAATAAATATGGTGTGAATGCATAATCAGCTGTATACATTTCACGATAATTAACAACTGGATTGGTGAAACGACTATTTTCAAATGATAAAGTTTCTTTCATACCACATACAGCAGGATCAATACCATTGTTTGTTTCATAATCTTTGTTTGTTCTGCCTTGATGATTATTTAATTCATAACCACGGTTCATTAAACGTGATTCAAGATCGGCTTTTAAACCTAAATTTAATTCACTACCTTCCATGGTTCTTTTCATTTCAGAAATAGCACTTCTTCCGCCAAAGTTTGCATAACAAGCAGTCATATTTTCTTTGACTGATTTATCTAATAAAATTTTATTAGAATCTGTGTTTGTTTTATCAAACATAGTTAATTGGTCTGCATCATAACGTACACGAGTACTTATATTAGACATATATATTAATATACAATATAAAATATTTAAATTATAAATAATAATTTAAATGTTTTTTGAATTAAAAATTTATAATTATTTATTGTGTAGAAATAACTGTTTTCTTTAAATCTTCCATATATTTATTGCCAGTATTTTGGTCTCTAAATGTAGGAGCAATAATGTATCTTTCACATAAATAAGGAGGATTGTAGTTTAATACATCGGCTATTTTGTCATTCTTTTGGTATTTTTGTTTGGGGTCCTTGGATAATTTACGAGTAAGTCCAAGAATATCATTTTCTAAATTAACGCGTTCTTCGTGAACTGAAACATTAGGTTTATCACCACAAGGAGTGCAATTTTCATGAGCTCCTATTTCTAAGATATAAGCAAGTGGTTTAATGCTTTCTTTAGTTTTAACTAAAAATGAGCCTTGATCGTATGTGGAACGGTCTGATGCCATACTATATAAAACTATTAGAAAAAAATTATATTATTATAATTATATTATTATTATTTTATAATAATTATATAATTTTTTTTAAGAACTTACTTTGCTTAATATATTATAAACAATAATACCTATGTAATCTTCTGGAAATAAACCTGATTGAATATAATCTTCAAATAATTTAGTCATTAAAATATTTTTAAAATCTTTTTTATTGTATCTTAATACATTTTTCATCAAATATTTTATCTCATTTTTAACAATAAATATACTGGCTATATTATATGGATAATTTATAAAAGGAACCATATTTGATAATACTATATCAATTTTATTATAAATACATCTATTAATTTCATTTTTGTTATCTTTTTTATCGCCTTCAAATTCATCTAATTCTTCAATTAATATTTGTGAATATGATTTATATGATTCCTTATTATTAAACATATGATGTAATCCTATTAACATATCTCTAATTGTATATTTATCAAATCCAATTAAATCATTTAAGTTAAAGTATTTTTCTAAAAATTCAAAACTCGTATAACAAAGATTGCTATTATTAACCTTTAATCTATTTACTATTATTATTTTTAACATTATTGCCATATCAATGTCTGATTTATTTAAATAAAATTTATTATCTCCTTTTCTAAAAAATAAATGTTTTTGCATATTTGCTCCATGACTTGCCATAAATTCAATAATATTTGGATCCTTTTTTAAGCAAGCATATTCTAATAAAGTATTTCCGTTTCCATTGACTGTATCTATCATTCCACCTTTTTTAAACATTTCTTTTAAAATTCCCATATCTCCAACATCTATTGCATGATGTAAAACTGTATTTCCATTTCCATCAATTTCTCTAAAATTTATATGTTCTATTTTTTTTATTGCTTCTAAATCATTTTTTGATACTAAATTAAATACATTATAACTTTCTGGCACATTTAAATATTTCATACATTCAACTTCAGTTGTTTGAATAACTGTATTCATAGTTAATCCATCTGGATTTAATCTCTTAAATTCACTAATTGCATTTAAAGAATGTTCGAATAATTTTTTTGCTTTAACTTTATCATTTGCTTCATATAATTTTTTACCATTATTATAATACCTCATTGCTTTTGTTAATAACTCATCCATTTTATATATTATTATATATAAAATGTATTATTTAAATACGAATATGATTTTCTATATCCATAGAAATTCATTTATTACAAAAAATGTTAAAAAATTAATTTGTATGTCCACCCATATAATAAATAGTATCTGATTTATAATTGTTATTTATTTCTTGATATACTTTTTCATTAGAATTGAACCCCATTCTATCTAAATTTCTTGTTTCTCCTGCATTTGTTCTACATAAATATCCAGTTTCACGGCATTCTGCTGGATTTTTAAATAAAAATTTTGCTAATGCTGATATATCAGGATAAGATGTAGTTACAGGATTTGGGTTAAAATTTAATTTAAATGTATCACTAAATTCTTCTCCCTTAGGAGTTAAATATTGTTGATGTTGTAATGCAGGAATATCACAAACTGCTGGTCTATCTCTTTTATCAAATGGCATAAAATTACCCATAGGATTATTTATATTAGGTTGATAACAATTGTCGCTCATATAATATATCTTATATAATAATTTATAAAATAAAATTGATTAATTAAATCATATTATTATAAACATTAAATTAATAATATAATAATGAATGAATCATGGGTTGAAAAATTTAGACCAAAAAAATTGGATGATGTTGAAAGTCAAGAAGATATTATAATGTCTCTTAAAAATTGTATTAAAACTAAAAATTTACCACATTTATTATTTTTTGGACCTTCTGGATGTGGTAAAACATCCACTATTTTAGCTTTAGCTAGAGAAATATTTGGAATTAAATATTGGTCCGATAGAGTAATTGAATTAAATGCATCTGATGAAAGAGGCATTAAAGTTGTTAGAGAAAAAATTAAAAGATATGCTATGAATAGTGTTAGTATTGATGATAATATACCTCCATGGAAAATTATTATTTTGGATGAAGCTGATAATATGACATCTGATAGTCAGTTCGCTCTAAGAAAAATAATGGAGGATTATTCTAAGGTAACAAGATTTTGTATTATTTGTAATTATCATAATAAGATTATTGATCCTATTGTTAGCAGATGTTCTCTATATAGATTTAAACCAATTCCAAAAGAAAATATTCATCTTAAATTAAAAGATATTTGTTCTATTGAAGGTTCTATTATTGATAATAATAGTATAGAAATGATTGAAAAATTATCAAGGGGTGATTTAAGAAAAGCAATTAATTTTCTTCAAAGATGTAGAAATTTTAAAGATTTTAATAATAATGAAATTAATAATATTAATATTAATCTAATTGAAACTATGTCTGGAGTTATTCCACATGATATGTTAAAAAATTTTATAGATTTATGTATTAATAATGAATCTATTAAAGTTGATAAAATGATAGACTATTTTTATCAACAATCATTTTCATTAACTATAATGATACCATACATATTAGATATAATTATTAAACATAAAAAATTAAATGATAATGTTAAATCATTATTAGTTCAAAAAATATTAAGTATAGATAATTTTCTACTTAATGGTTGTGATGAGAATATACAATATAACCGTCTCGCTTACAGTATTATGAATATAAAATAATTACTAATAAAAATTGATAGGCGTCAACGCGAAAGCAAAGGTTATTTGATATGGATAGATTTTTTATAAAAAATTTTTCCCTCAAATAAAAATTGATTTATAATTATTTTAAAATTAAAAAATTTAAATTAATGTCAAATAAAACAATAATAAAGTATATGATTGAAGGTTGTCGGATGTATAAGGTGCCTATTATTACTATTATTCCCTCAGGAGATATTAATATTAAAATAGCATTTCCTAATATGAATGATTTTAATATAACAACTAATAGTAATGTAGTTATTTATCAAAAAGAAACAGAACCGTATCCATATTATAACTTATATGTTAATGATAAAATAATTAGTAATAAATCTGGATATTTTAATAATGGTACTATTATTATTGATGGTCCATGTAATTATGAAGAAACACATATAATGGAATATGATGGATAAATTAAATAATATAAAATAATATTAATTATAAATATAATGTCAGATATAATAAAAAATATTAAATATGTTATTGATGAAAATAATCTAATACCGATAATTAATATTATTCCAATTAATAATAGTAATTTAAATATTTCAATTACTTTTCCACTTTGTTTTAAAAATAAATCATACAAAACTCAGAATATTTTAAGTAATAATAAAGTTATTATTACTCAAAAAATATTAGAAAATAAAAAAATGCAATTGTTTTTTAACGAAACAGTTTTAGATATAAAAGATACATTATTTAATAATGGATTTATTTTAATAAAAGGAGATTGTATTATAGAAGAAAATTATTATGAATTAGAAAAATTTGATTTATTTAATTAATATAAACAAACATAATTCTAAATTAATAATGATTTGGATTGAAAAATATAGACCAGATAATTTTGATGATATAGTGGGTCAGGATAAAAATCTTAATATTATAAATAAAATGATTGACGGTGGCTCATTACCTCATCTTTTATTACATGGTAAAAGCGGTACAGGTAAAACATCAACTATTATGAGTATCGCTAATAAATTATATGGCAAAAATAAGGCATTGATGATGATACGTCTCGATGCATCAGATGATAGAGGTATCAATACAGTTCGTGAAGAAATAAAAGGATTTGCAGAAAAAATGACACCATTTAATACTGGTATAAAATTAATTATTTTGGATGAAGCTGATAGTATGACATTTGACGCTCAATTTGCATTAAGACGAATTATTGAAAAATATTCCGATGATACGCGTTTTTGTATTATTTGTAATTATATGAATAAAATAATAGCACCAATTAAGGCTCGTTGCGTCAATTTAAGATTTTATCCAATTGATAAAAAAATTATAGTTGAAAGGTTGAAATATATTTGTGGAGAAGAGAATTTAAAATATGAGAAAAATAGTTTAGAGGCAATTGCTAATATTTGTAATGGTGATTTAAGAAAAGCTATTAATATTTTACAAAGTTTAAGTATGATGATGGGAACTAGAAAGAAAATATGTATTGATGCATGTTATAATTCAGCAGGAATTCCACCACCAAATGTAATTTTAGAATTATATAATAATCTTATTAATAAAGATATATCTTTTGAAAAATGTAATAAATATATTGAAGATAATATAATTAGTGAAGGTTATACTTTGAGTTTTTTAATTCAAGAACTTAATAAAATATTAATTAATGAAGAACTAGATAATTTTAATAATTCTAATACATCAAGATATATTGAAGAACTGGCTGAATTAGAATATATGGTAGCACAATCTATTTTTAATGATATGTATATGGTCGGATTAATTGCTATCTTTAAGAAATCTTAGAAAAATTGATTACTTTATTTAAAGATATACAAAGAATATTATAAATGGCGTCAATTGCTAATACTTTTAATAACGTTATTCTTCAAGAAGCTAATAAGGGAGAAACTTGGAATGGTGATGTTAATTATACAAATATTTCACCAAATGTATCATCTTTTGCCGAAAAATTATTGGCATTTGGTAATAAATTAGTTAATGAAAATAAGAGAAAGGTTACTGTTTATAAGAAACAGCCTAAATCAAATTATAATTTTATGAATGATTTATCAGAAACATTAAAAAATAAAATTTTAAGAAATATGGATGATTTAATTACTATAATTAAAGAGAATAATCAGGATGTTAGTATGATTGATATGTTGGCTCGTTTTATTATGCGTGAACGTGCAATTTCATCTGGTTCTCGTGCAGATGAAGGTAAGGGACATCGTATTATTTCATTTTATATGATGGTTATCTTTATTGAAGCATTTGCTAATCATAGAAATATTATAACACTTCTTCCTCATTATGGTTGTTATCGTGATTTGAATGCATTAATTGGATACTATTATTCTACGAATTATTCCAATATTAATTCGATGAAATATCATGTTGATATGGTTGAATATATTTTGGAAATATATGCTAAAGCAATTAATGATGATATTAAAATTATGATTGGTGAATTTACTAATCATAGTGATTTATATAGTAAAATTAAAAAATTATATAAGGAGGATAATAAGGGAAAGCTTAAAATTAGCATGGCAGGTAAATGGTTTCCTCGTCAAGCAGCTGATTTTGGTGTGAAGCGTCAAGAAGCGCGTAAGAAGCATGATCTTGAACCAGAAGGAGTTCATGAGAAGCGTTATACAAAGCATCGTAATATGTTAATCTCAAAAGTATTTTTTCCCGATAAAGATGTGAAGTATCTGTCTAGTTTAGACCAAAAGAAACAAAATTTTTATGAAATGACAATGCGTCATATTTTAACAATTATGAATGATGTATTAAATGTTACTGAAACTAGAATGGCTAATAATGAATGGGATAAGATTGAACCTTCTAGTATTCCTGCTGGAGCTTTACATCAACATCGTAAAGCTTTATTGAATGAAATTGTAAATGATAATATTAATACAGATGAGAATGGTGGTCGGACAACTGATGAGGATAGAATTGCCCTGCGTCATAAATTAATAAAGTCTAGCCTTGATAATGCACTAAAAGGAGCTACATTAGATTGTGTTAAATTTGCCAATACTATTTTTGGTAGTTGCCGTTTGAAATCATTTTCAAAATCAGAACGTTTAGTTATTCATTCACAATTCTTAGCATTAGTTGAAGATATTCGTTCTCGAATTATGAAGGAACATAAAGAGGATGATTTTGATCCATTAAATGTTATTGCAACAATTGATGTTTCTGGTTCAATGAGTACTGCCAATGTAATGGGACCAGCTATTGTTCTTGGTATCATTATTACTCTTCTCAGCAAATTAGGCCGTTGTTTTCTTACATTTGCTGATAATCCAACAGTGATTAATCTACAAAAGGATGGTGATATTATCGATTGGGTAACTCAAGTCAGTTGCGCTCCATGGGGTGGTTCAACCAACATGGATGGTGCATTAGATAGATTGTTAGATATTATGAAAAAGGTACGGGAACAAAATCCTGAATTTGATGGGAAAATTAATCATGTTATTTTGACGGACGGTCAATTCAATTCTACTTTTTGCACTTTTGGTGGAAATAATTGGGATACTTTTGCTGAACGTATGACAAAGAAATTTAAGGATAATGGATTTTGCTTACCAAGAACAACTTTTTGGAATTTAAATCATAGTAGCCCAGGTTTTCCAGCAACATCTCATATGGAAGGAATGATTTTAGCAGAAGGTTTGAGCCAAGGTTTAATGCTGAGTGTATTAGGAAATGCTGTTTCCTACAAAAATGATGTTTCGGATTTTTCTAATATTAATCCATTGGAAACATTTCTAAAGAGCATTTATAGAAGCGATTTTGACTTGGTATCAACCACTTTATTTAATTAAATAAAAAAATTGATTTATTGATAATATAATTACAAATATTATATTATCAATGAGTTCTAAAAATTCAACAGTTAATGATATTATTATAAATAATGTTAAATATAAATATTATAGCTGTAAACAAAATAATGAGATTTATAATTTTGTTACATCATCAGAACAAACTCAAGAAATAGTTGATTATATTAATATTATCCTATCAAATTATAAAAGTTTTGATTTAAATAGGATATCTGATTTATTAAAATCATATAAATCTTCAAATGAGAGTAATTTAATAATTATAGATGATACTTTTAATATTTTTAATATTAATACAAAAACAAAATATAAACATAATCAACAGACTTTATTAAATAACTTTTTATCAAAAAATAATCAAATTAGTAAAAATTTTGATAATATTCCAAAAGAATTAATTTTAAATAAAAAACAATTAGCAAATGTTTTATTAACAGAAATTAATAGAATTAATACTAATATAGATTATTCTCATTATATTGTTTGCAATAATGATGATTTAATGAATTTATCTATTCGTTTTGTATACAATAATGATGTTATGGAAAAGTTCTATAATAAACATGGTTATAATTATTTTGAGATTAATTTGAAATTATCTGAATTGCATCCTTATCTTCCCCCTAATGTATCATATATTAAACCTAAAATTGATATAGATTTAGTGTCAAATATTTTATTACTTGATATTTGGAAACCATCTTCATGGAATTATTTGATTTCATTAGAATGGATTATTATTAATCTAGGTAATATACTAGAAGAACATTTTATGAAATCAATTGATATTAATGATAATCAATTTAATTTCCTTGAAATTAAAATTCTTGAATTACAAAAAGGAAATAAAACAAGTAATATAAATTTAAATTTCACAAAAATTATTAATGATACAAATTCAAATACAAATATCGGATTTAAACCCGGAACGGGTTATGGTTCTGATAATAATATTAAATGGGATATTACTAAATTTATTGATATTAGTAAAACTAATGAATTAAATAGTATTAATATTTTAATAGAAATTAATAATTATATTAATAATAATAAATCTATTGAAATTCCCAAAGATTTAATAGATTATATTATAAATAAATTTAATAGTTCAAATTTATTATATTTTAATAACAATATTGACTTGTTTAAAGTATTAATTAATTCATTGGATTTAATGATAAGTTATATAAATGATGTTAATTTTGATATTATTGATGAAATTAAAGCACTAGTAAATAATGAAGCATCTATTGAAATTGATGAAAAGTATATGTGTACTTATTTACATTATATTGATATTTATGATAAATATTCAAAAAAAAAAATTAGTAAAGAAATAGTAGGAAATGATACAAAAGATACTATTAATGATGAGGAAAAATATATTAAAATGATTAAAGAACAGAATTATAATAAAATGAACTTAGATTGTTCCCATAGATTTTATAAAGAACGAAGTTTAAATGTTTCGCCAAAAACTATTATGAGAATTATGAGCGAATTATCATCTCTCAAAAAAGATTTACCAGTTAATTGGGATTCAAGTGTAATTATGCGAATTATTCCAACAAATACCAATCTTTTATCTTTTATAATTGTTGGTCCAAAAGATACGCCTTATCATAATGGATTATTTGAATTCCATGTTTATTTTCCAGATAATTATCCATCAGTTGTTCCTCAAGTATTAATTAATACAACTGATAATGGGAAAGTAAGGTTTAATCCTAATTTATACGACAATGGAAAAGTATGTTTATCATTATTAGGAACATGGAGAGGTGAGAAAGGAGAATCTTGGATTCCTGAAATTTCATCATTCTTTCAGATTATTATTTCAATCCAATCTCTAATTTTGGTAGATGATCCCTATTTTAATGAGCCTGGATATGAACGCAGCGCAAATACTGAAAATGGCAAAAAGAATAGTAAATTGTATAATGATAATATTAGATTACAAACAATGCGAGTTGCAATGCTTGGAATGTTAAATAATAAATTAAAATCATACGAAGATTTTATTACACAACATTTTAAATTGAAGAAAAATGAAATAATTAAAGTATTGAATAAATGGTATGATGAAAGTCTTAATAAAGAAAAGTTTAAAAAAGTTTATGATGAATTATTGTTAAAATTAAATGAATTATAATATTTTTAATTTATAAAGTATAATATATAATGGTAATAGATACTATTAAGAAAGTTATGGAAACATATACTAATTTATATTTCCCAGATATTTATAAAAAAAAATCAGAAAAATTCGATGACAATGGGGACACATATTATGAAGACCAATGTAATGAAGGTTCATGTTATTATCTAATTATTATGGCAATTGTATCTTGGTTAGTAACTGGTTTTGCTGTTTATTTATCATTTAAATGTAGTAATGGATTTGGAATTGGTGAATTTTTATTAGCTATATTTTTTGCTCCATTTTATATTTTATATCATTTAATTGCAACTAAATTATGTGGAATGATGTAATTTATTTCTAAAATATTATATATATATGGTTGTAGATACATTTAAACAAGTTATAGAAACATATACTAACGTACAATTTCCTTATTTAAAAAGTTTAAAAAAAGAAAAATTTAATGAAGATGATAATTCTGACTATTATAAAATAGGAGTAATAATTGGAACAATACTTGGGATGATTGTAATGGGTTATGCTATTTATTTATCAACTAAATGTAGCAATGGTTTTTCAACAGGACAATTTATATTAGCTTATTTATTTTCTCCTTTCTATATTTTATATCATTTATTCGCAACTAAATTATGTGGAACAATGTAATGTTTAATTTATAATATATAATAATATATATTATGAATAAAAAAGAAAAATTTAATGAAACTACTCAATCAACCTCAACCTCAGTACCAGATGTATCTAATATTTCTGATACATTTAAAAAAATTATAGAAATTTATCTTATTTATATTGTTTTTTTAATAATTACATTTATCATTGCTATTTATTTATCTTTGAAATGTAAAAAAGGGTTTGTGGACTTTTTATTTGCATTTTTCCTTTCTCCTATCTATGTACTTTATCGTATATTTGTTGGATGTAATAATAAATAAATTAAAATCTACAATTTAATAATTATGTTAGTAATTTGCAAAAGTGAAAAAACAAATAAATTATTAGAAGATTATATTAAAGAATTTATTAATTATAAAGGTTATAAAGCTATTGGAGTTGATTTTGAATTTAATAGAGTTAAAAATAAAAGAGAGATAGCTTTATGTCAAATTAATTTTAAAAAGAATAATAGGGAGGATATTTTTTTATTTTACCCACCAAATATTAAAAAAGAAATTTTTAAAAATTTATTAATAAGTGATTGTATTAAAATACTCCATGGAAGTGAATCATTAGATTTACCTTATTTATTTGATAATATTATAACCAATAATGATAGAGATAAATTTTTTAATAATTTAATTGATACAAGATATTTATGTGAATATTATAATTCATCAAATAATATAGATGCTAGATGCAGAATATATGAACTATTACTTGAGATGAAAGTTATCAGTCAGAGAAAATATAATAAATTAATGGAAAATGATAAATTAATGGGAAATATATGGGAAATTAATATTGATATTAATAAAGAAAGTTTTTCAAAAAATAAACAATTAATAAAATATTGTGTCTATGATGTATTATATTTGCATAAATTATTTAATAAATTCCCAAAAAATGATATATATCATAAAGTTATTCCAGAAATTGGATGTATTGCATTTATATTAAGATATGATAATAAATTAGATAAATTATTTACTGATATATCCAAACATAATTTAAAAAAATATGATGAAAACTATAATTATAATGATATCTATATTAGTGTTTTTGAATGGATTATGACAGATAGTTTCATGTATAATTTATATCAAATAAATTATTTTAGAAAATTTATAGAATTAATAATTAAAAATATTTTATTTAATTATTTAGACAATTCTATTAAATTAATAGATTTTAATATGAAAAATGATAAATTACTTAAAACAATAAATAAACACATAAAGGAAATAATATAAAGACAAACTATTCTATATTATTAAGAATAAAATGTCCGCTCAAGAAAGCAAAAAACAAAACCGTCCTCGCACAAAGGCAGGCCGTACTCTCCTCGTAAAGCCATCCAATGGCAACTTTGATGCTTCCATCTTTGAAGGTCTGGCTGGGCTCACATCTAAGCACCACACTGAAAAGTCCAACAGCCATTTCCTTGTATTTAACACAGCCCAAGAAGCACTCGCCGCACTCAAGACAATCAAGAACAAGAGCGGTCAAAATGCTCGCGTTAAGTTCGCCCACTACCGTATCTTCTTTAAGGTTGAAGGTCTTACTGACAGCTCAGACTACAACGCTGTTAAGACAGCTCACACTGATATGATTAACAAGCTTGCATCAGATAATCAAGGTGGTGTACTTTACTACCGTCTTTACCGCAAGGACAACAAGTTTCTCGGTTGCGGTGATATGACAGTTGATACCAAGGATGTTTTTGACAAACTCCTCAGCGCAGACAACCTTAAGACGTTTAAGGGCGAAGGTTTTTCAGGTACTCACTACCGCTACAAGAAGACTGATGGCTCGGCTCAGCAATCTAATGCTGATGAGTAAATATTATGATGGATTGTGAGTGAATCCATATTATTAACATCATAATCATCGAGGGTATTTTCATCCTCGAGTTTTATTTGATTGAAATATATATTATCTTTTATAGATAATATATTTTTTATTTCTTCAATTGTTGAGTTTCTAGATAATAATGGTGATATGATAATTTTGTTTTTAATTTTTATATATAAATTAATAAATTCTTTATTAAAAATTATTTCATAGCATTCTTTATCATTCCAATTATTATAAGTATCGTCTAATTTTATTCCATCTTTATACCAATCATAATGGGCCCATTTTTTAAGTTCTCTAATTTGTTTATTACCAGGATTAATATTTTTATTAATATAATTATTATTTTGATCGAAACCTTCAATATGAATAATCATATTATAATAACAATTTTATTATATTAATTTATAATAAAATTATTTATATTTATAAATAACTAATAAATTATTATCATTATTATTTATGGTAGATGGTATTATTAATAATTTAAATAAATAATTAGTATATATTTCTTCCCATTCTTTTATTTTATTAGTGAATAAATCTAATTCATTTTTAACAAGGTCTTCTATTATATAAAATCCACCGGTTTTTAATTTATATATGCTATTTTCAAAGAAAATTACATTTGCATCAAATGTATGTAAGCCATCTTCAATTATAATATCAAATTCATCTTTTAATTCAGAGTTGTCCCACATTTTTTTTATTATATCTGGTTTTGTCTGGTCACAATAAAATGTTTTTATTCTATTAGTATTAAATAAAATATCTTTATCTATATCAGCACCAAATATTTCTGCATTTGGGAAAAATTCAGCCCATCCATATAATGATGCTCCTGGTCTTCCATTTTCACCCATATTTGATAATATATTTATATTATTTGTTCCTAAACCTAATTCAAATAATCTTAATTTATTTTTAGTCATATTTTTAAATATACTATAATAAAAAGTTGTATAATTGTGATGCGAAGAAGTTATATTTTGTGAACCTTTATCACTTTTATTTCTTCCCATTATTTCACATAAAGGAGTGCTTTTACTTTCATCAAATTTAAAATCTAAAATAGTTTTAATAAAATCATTTTTATTACTAGAATCTATAAAAGTTTCATTATTTTTATAAATAAATTTATAGATTATTAAAATTAAAAATATAGATATTATAAAAATTATTATGTAAATACTAGTATCCATATATATATTATAATTAGATAATTTTTAACCTTTTATAAGAAGTAATATTTTTCATTTAATAAGTAACACTAAATAATCTATCACAAATTTTAGTGTTGTCGATTGTTCTACTATCAGTATTATATTGTTCTAATTTTTCTATTTTATTGTTATATTTTTGTCTTTTAATAGCATCGCCTAAAACATACAGTGCTTCTTTTAATAATTTAATTTCTGAAATCATTTTTTGTGTATGAAACGGTAAATGATTAAATTGTGAGATTTTATTTCTATATGATTCATATATTTGTTCTTCGCTAGCATTTTTATTAATATTTAATATTTCATAATAATTTTTCATTAAATATTAATATATATTATATTATGGTAAACTCATGAGATATTGAGGATTTTGTGATAATGATATATTAATAACTTGTTCTAATTCATTTTTACTTAAACTTAATAATTTATGACCTGTTCCTCCACCTGAAAAATTATTATTAATATTATAATAATTTTTAATATTATTATATGATATTCTATAATCATGGTCGAATAATATAATATTGTTTTCTTTCAAGTAATTTAAATAGTTAATATATTTCATTAATATTAGAAAGAAAAAAATAAAAATTGATTTTCACCTAATCTTTCTAATAATGGGAAAAATTGATTTAATTAAATTTAAAAAAAGAATATATATATATTTATAATGTTAACTGTTAATAATCAGCAAAAAAAAGATATTTTACAATTATTTGATGGTATTAAAAAGGATGAAGAATTTGAAGTTATGTTTAATAATTACAAGTCTGATAATATATTATCATTAATTGATTTTATGAATGTATTAAAATATATTAAATATCGTAGTTCTGAGGATAAGTTAAAATTAATTGAAAGTGTATCATTAGATATTTTTTATCTTGATTATCGTATATCAATTGATGGTTTAGAAAATATTAATAATTTAATGGGCCTATTATATCAGCGCAAAAATAACAATATCTTTTCTATTATTGTTTCTCAATATTTAGATAAAGATGGATTTAAACTTATCCAAAAGATTAAAGAAAAATCAAATACTATTGATATTGATACTTTAGATATTCGTTTTAGAAAATCTAAAGAAATTGAAGTCAAAGATGATGAAGTTATAAAAATGTTAAGTAAAATTAGCCCACTTGAAGCTGATAAAATTAATTATAGATATAAGCAGCGTATGAGTTTAGAGTTATCTGAAGAGCTTCATATTGATATGACTATTGTTAAAGCAAGTGATGCTATTAGTACAGTATCAAATGCTATTAAGAACTATGAAATTGAAATTGATTATAGTGCTAATAATAAAATAGATACGAAAGTACTTGATATTATTTATGAAGAAGTTGAAAATATTAAGAAGGTTATGACTAATAGTGATATTATAATTACTAAAGAGGAACAAAAAGAAATAGTTGATAAATATATTAAAACATTATATGGAACATCTTTTGAAGGAGCAAGTATTTTGTATAGTATGCAGCCAATTTCAGCCGAAGTGCAACATATTGTTGATAATATTCCTAATAAATATTCTGCTACAGATAAAGCAGACGGTGAGAAATATCAATTATATATTTATAAAGATGAATGTTATTTAATTTCTAATAATTTACATGTTAAAAAGATGGGCGTTAAAAATAAAGAATTAAATGATACTATTGTTGAAGGTGAATTAATCTATATTGATGAAAAGCGTATCTATCTTTTTATGATGTTTGATTGTTTATATTATAAAGGAACAGATATGAGAGGAACATTAAAATTATCTGAACGTTTAAATAACATGGTTACTATTAGTAAATCATTTAATTATAATCCATTTGTTATAAAAGAGTATGATATGAAAGGTGCTTTCAATTTAGACCATATTAAAAATTATTATTCAGATAATATTAAATCATTTTATAGACAATTAAATGTTGAAATCAATAAAATGAAACCAAACCAAATATTAGTATATCCTAAAATATTTCTGTATCCATCTGGTGGTTCATCATCAGAAGTATTCTTATTTGCAGATATTATTTGGAATAACTGTACTAAGAATGCAAATGTTGATTGTCCTTATTTATTAGATGGAATTATTTTTACACCATTAGAGCAGAAGTACAGTAGAGACAGAAAAGAGCAACGTTATCCCATTTATAAATACAAACCACCTCATACCAACTCATTGGATGTATATATTACCTTTGAGAAGAACAAGGATACCGGTGGTTATATGGATATTTTTGATAATTCATTACCAGACAAAATAGATAATAAAACATTTCGTGTAATCAATTTATTTGTAGGTGATAATGTAGGTGGAAGAGAACAACCAGTTCCATTTATGAAAGAAGAAAATAATAGTGTTATTTACTTACCTATTGTTGATGGTAATATTAGAGATGTTGAAGGTAATATTGTTATGGAAAATACAGTAGTCGAAGTAGTTTATAATAATGACACTACTATGCCACACCCATATAGATGGCAAGTTCTTAAAACCCGTTGGGACAAGACTGAAAGTGTTATGAGATACAATAAGAGATATGGTAATAATAAAGATGTAGCTGAAAAGATTTGGAAAAGTATGATTGAAAGTGTAACCATTGAAGAAATAGCCAATCTTTCAAATCCAAAGACATATGATATGCAAATGAAGACATTATCTTCAAGATTAGATAGTAGTATTATTAATTCTCAAAAGAAACAAGATATCTATTATCAGAAGATTACTAATTTGTTGAAAAAGTTAAGAGAATTCCATAACTGGATTAAATCCATATTAATCTACACATATTGCTCCCCGACAAGTAATACATTTGGTGGTAAAATTGTACGTCAATCAGTTTTAGATATTGGTTGTGGACGCGGTGGTGATATTCTGAAGATGTATCATGCTCGTGTTGGGGAATATGTTGGCATTGATGTTGATTTTGAAGGTATCTATAGTGCAACTGATGGTGCAATTAGTCGCTATAATTTCCTTAAAACAAAGTTCCCTGATTTTGGTAAAGTTAGCTTTATTCAAGCGGATGGTTCAGTTCCATTAGATAGTGCTAGCCAAATAAAAGCAATTCCTAATTTATCAAAAGAAAATATTAAAGCAATTGAGAAAAATTTTAATAACCAAAAGTCTAAGTTTGATGTAATAAGTTCTCAGATGGTTATCCATTATCTTTTTAGTAATGAAGAAAGTATTACCAATTTGGTTCATAATATTAAAACATATTTGAAAAAGGATGGATTTATTATTTTGACATTATTTGATCCAGACCAAATTGTTCCTCAATTTGATGATAGTGGGAAGATTACTGCTTATTATACAGATGATGATGGTAAGAGAAATATCTTATACGAGATTGTTAAAAAATATAGTGATAATAATAATTCTTCGAATATTGGTTTGCCAATTGACGTTCATATGAGTTGGATTAGTGAAGAAGGTAAATACATTGAGGAATATTTAGTATCCAAAGAATTAATGTATAATACAATGAAACGTGCCGGATGCCGTCTTGTTGATACGGATTTATTTTCCAATTTATTCTACCTTAATAAACCATACTTTGAAAATGTAATTAAATATGAAGAGAACCCAAAGAACAAACAATTCTATGAAAAAGTAGCTGAGTTTTATGGAGATTTAAAGGGAGCTGATAAAGAAAGCCGCGCATGGTCTTTCATGTATAGATATTATGTATTCCAAAAGATGGAATAAATAAAATTTATTATGTCTAAACACTTTTGTGTAAAAGATGGAATAAATAATACATTTTTTAATTTATTAAATATATTAATGAATACAATATATTTAATAATTATTAGTATTATTGTTATTATAATATTATTATTAGTAAAAATAACAGAAAAACAATCAAATGTTAATACAATTGCAGAATATTTGTATGATACAGAAAATGATAGAAATATAGCAATGAATGGTATTGATATGAAATATTATATAAGTTTTTCATTTCATTATAAGTTATTTAAATTATTTGAATTAATTAAAAATAAATTTGAAGAAAAAAGTATAAATTATTTCTTAATATGTGGAGGATTAATAGGATATTATAGACATAATAGTGGTTTTATTCCTTGGGATGATGATATTGATATTGGTGTTATGGAAGAAGATAAAGATAAAATATATCAAGCAATGAATGAATTAGTAGGTGAGAATGATAGTGTAATATTTAGAACAGAAGGTGCATTTGTTAATTACGGCATTGATAAAATTATATATAAAAATTCAGAAAAAAATGCGATAGCTATTGATTTATTCTATTTTAAATATATGCCAGAGAAAAATTACTATCATTATATTAATAATGGTAGTAAAATGTGGCCCAATGAATATTTATATAAAGATGATATATATCCTTTAAAAACAGTTAAATATGTATTATATGATATATATGGTGATAAATTTAAAGAGATAGATATTAAAATACCTAATCAATCAACTAAATATTTGGATAGAGCATATAAAAATTGGGAGACTATAAAAAAACCAAAAGGTTTTCATACTAAATATACTAAATTAATGTTTTCATAATAAAATTATATTCTTTAATGAATTAACAAATGTTTCTATTTTTAAAAAATCTTTATTCATTTCTTTTAAATACTTATGAGCTTTTTTAATTTTATTAACTTTTAATAATCCAATCTCTAATAATTTAGGAACTTCTTCTAAATTATTATAATATAATGGATAATCTTCACCTAAATATTCAACAACAGCAGGTAATTTATTAATAATTATTGGTGTATTTCTTACAATACATTCAATTAATGTATTAACTCCACTTGCATCTAATAATTTAATAAATACTACATATTTTGATAATATTTCATCATATAGATTATTATCTAAATAGTCAATTGTTTTAACATCAGATGTTTTAATTAAGGTATTATAATTTATATGAGAATTACATATATATTTATCTAACATATCTTTCCCAATTAATGCTAATTTTTTATTATAATTTAATTCATAAATTGCATTAATATCTCTCATCCAAGAACCTATTTGAATAACTTCGCCTTTCCAATTATTGTATTTCCAAATATTATTAACAAATTCAGTTGGATGATATAAATTAAATAATGGCGGTAATTTAATGTCATTTATATTAGCTAATTTTTTAAAATTATCTTTTAAATATTTAGATAAAAATATTAATCCTTTGCATGTACTTAAACTTTCTAAAAAATATTTATTTTTTAATAACTCAACACAATTATAATTACTAGGGTCTTGATATAATGTGTGATGAATAAAACCAATCCAATTAGATTTATATGGAATTATATTATTATTAACCATTTCATCACAGCACCAATGAAATGTTCTGTCAACATATAAATCACATTTAATTGCTTCTTTATCAGATGTGGCAAAATTATTATTTATATTATTTACAACATAACGCCATCCAGAACGATGACAATTACTTTTATCATATTGGTCTATATAATCTATATTAATATTAATTTTCGATGAATTATTCATACAATTATTATTAGAATTAATATTTTTATAATGTAAATAATAATGATTTAAAATACTTTCTCCATATAACCATTTTATATCTTCTACTAATAATAAACCATTATTAATTTTTTCATTTAATCCCCATTTATAATTTAATTTAGTTGTTCCAAATAATCTCATTAATATGGTATCAGCATCTTTATATTTATTGAAAACTTTATTTGATTGAGAATTAATTAGATCATTATTAAAATAATATTTTGTTTTATATCTTGGATAAACTATAACTTCATCTAAATTATTTTTCGTTAATTTATTATAAAATTCTTCCACACCTATATAAGTTTTTTTATAAATATCTTTCAATTTTTTGGTATTTATTTTTTTGAATTTCTTATATAATAATTCAGGTTTAATATCATCATTAATTAATAAATCTCTTAATGTTAAATCTAAAAATAATTGTCTAACTTTAATAGTATTAGCAAATGAAATAAATGGAATATTATAAATAAAACATAATATATGAGCGTGAAATCTTTCACATATAGCATATTTTAATGTTTTAATATGCTTACCAAACAAAGTATTTGGTATTATTTTAACAGATTTTTTAATGTCATTATCTAAATTTTCATAAATCCTTTCATTAATAACTTTATCACTTTCATTATTATTATTACTATAACACATACTAAATAATTTAATTGTATATTTTTTATTAACAAAGTATTTAATTATATTAATATAATTATCAATATTCTCAAAATTTTTTAATTTAGGTTGGGATAAAAATAAACCAATAGATTTCTCAATAGTTTTCGTTTTATATGCTTTTATAAAATTACTAAATACAATGTCTTGAATATAATAACAAGGTATAAAATCATTAAATTTCTCCTTAATTATTTCACAATCTTTGCTATTTCTTACAATGATATATTGAAACATTATTAGATAATGCTTAATATAATCAATATCTTCTCCTAAATTTACACCCATTGCATACATTTTAATATTTTGATTTTTTTCTTTAAGTTTTGATAAAGGTTTTAAAAAATATTCATTTAATGTTTCACCTCCAAATAACAAAACATCATCATAATTATTATTAATATTATTAATTTCATCAATTGATTTTATACTAATTTTATAATTTTTATTATTACTAAATAATTTATTGGCAATATTTTCAAAAAAATCATCACCAGTATTTTGTTTTTTATAGTATCCAGTAATTAAAAGTTGTCTTACCATTTATATAATGTAGAAAAAAATGATTATCATAACCTTCGGTTTTGTTATTTATTATATATATTATATCCAAAATAAAAATTGATTATAATATTAATTAATTTCATATTAATTCTATTTAATGCTAACATTTAGTTCTATCAAGAAATTAGGTTTAATTCATGAGAATGGGGATTTCATAGTTCATCCCACTTTTGATAAAATTATGTCATTATCAAAGGCTAATAGGTTTTTCTTTGGTATTAATACTACACCTATTACCAATCCTCAATATCTATTAATGAATAATATTATTATTAAATATAAAGATGAAAACTATTTAATTTTATCTAAATTACAAAAATATATTGAAGCTATCGGTGATTTAGAAAATCAAGAGAATAAATTCTTACATATTAATTATTACAATTTTATTGATAAAGAATTAACTGGAATTCAAAAAGATGTATTTGAATTTAATAATAATTTTATCTTATATTTAAAAAACAAGCAGCCTTTATTTTTTACAACAATAATTAAAATGTTTGGTGAAAAATATTTTAATGGTATTCTTGTTGGTATCGAGCATAATACTAATATGATAAGTATTAAATATGATAATATTAATATTACTTATGGATATGATGAATTAGATACAAAATTATATATTAATCTATCTAATTTATCCAATAAAGATTTAAATAAATTATATAATGAAATTAAAGAGCAATATTTAATGATGGATATTGATAGATTTGTTTGCTATAATTTAACAAAAATAACAGATAATGAAGGTTTTTCATCATTATTAGTATCTAGTCATAATAATAAAAATGATTTTTGTATTCCTGTTTATATGATTAATGGTATTATTAATTTTAAAAATGAAAAAGCTGAAGAAAAATATACTGAACGTTTTACAAATATTTATAAAGAAAATACTATTTGGAACAAAAGGAATGAAGATATTCATCTTAACTTTGAAGGGTTTAATAAATATTTTCTAAATCTTGAAACATCAGATTTAGATAGTATTCATGAAAAAGAAATTATTAATGATTTTTATTATAATATAACTAATGAATTAATTAATAGTTACAAAAGTTTGTTTTATAATAAATAAAATAAATTTTTATTGATAATATTAGCTACAAATCACTTTACAATTATAGATTGTAATAAGTAAAAATGATTTAAAACCTATGGTTAATTTATGGCATATAAACAGTCATAGTGCCTAAGCGTGTATTGATTTCACTGAAGGGTGAAACGTAGGCATAGTATGTAGGAATAAAGACTGAATCGACTTTATAAAGTAAAGGATCATAATACATATAGTAGAATGGAGATGATGTTACTGGAACATATGATTTAGCTTCACGGTAGAAATCGTCTGAGTCGCTAGAGATATCATCACTGCGACGTGAGCTACGTCTTGAGCTCTTGCGTGATCCTTTACGTTTAGCTCCACCATTGAAGCGACCTTTGAAGTGGTCGAAGTTTTCAAGATATTGTTTCATGGCTTCATCTTCGCCTTTTATTTCAAATGGCTTGATGGTAAAGTCAACACTGTCATTGACTTTCTTTTCTTTAACTTCAAAATGGTAGAATTTACCCTTTCCACTGCCACCCTTTTGAATGGTAAAGTAAAATCTGGGAACATTGTTATTAAAGTGTTCTGATAAATTCTTGTAGAATGTTTTAGCTGCTTCGACTGAGTTTTTGGCTGAAAGTTTAGTTTCAAATTCACCCTTAATGTAGGGATTGACAAGCTTATATTTATTACCCATTATATATATATAATCTTAGATTATAATCTCAGATTAAATTCTAAATATTTTTTTTATAATAAAATAAAAATTGAAATCAATATATTTATTAATAAATTATTTCACCTAATTCTTATTTATAAATTAAAGATTTATAAATAAAAATTGATTTAATATTAAATTAGGTTAAAGGTAAATTATATTTAATACATATATGGTCTGCATTTTAGAACTTAAAACAACACAATCCGTTCATATTAAAACATTAATTGATTCCCTAAATCCTTTACTTACTGATATTAATATCCATTTTTTCCCTGCTATAATTAAAGGTTCCGGAAATTCATCTGAAGCAGAAGATAAAGTAGGTGGTGTAATAATAAAAGAAGTAAATAAAACAAGTAGTATTCTAATTCATTGTAAATTAGAAGCTGACAAGTTTGACTCTTATTATTACAATTATAAAAATGATAAATTAACAATTGGTATTAATCTAGGAAACTTTCTAAAATGTATCAAATGTATGACTAATTGTGATACAATGACATGGAAAATTGATGATGATGATATCAATAAATTAATAATGATTTTAGAAAGTTCAAATGAAAAGAAAACTTTTAAAATCAATTTAATGGATTTAGAAGATACAGATTATGAAATTGAACCTGTTAAATTTCCTTATCAAATCATTATGCCAACTCAAGATTTTCAAAACTATTGTAAAAACATGATTAGTGCAACAGATCGTATGGAAGTTAAATGTTTAGCTAATACAATGTTTATGGCAGGAACTGGTGAATTAGGTGTTATTGAATTTGAATTAACAGCAAGTAATAATAGTTCTGGATTGATTATTAAGAAAACTACAAGCAATCCAAATGAAATAGTTCAAGGAACATTTGAACTGAAATATTTAATTATTTTTACTAGATGTTCCAATTTATGTAGTCATGTTAGTCTATTTTTAAAAAATACTTACCCAATTATAATTGAATATCAAGTAGCAACATTAGGAAAGATAAAGTTCGCATTATCACCATGTAAAAAGATGGATTAAATCTTTGATTAATTAATGAATATTATAATCATTCATTAATTTATAATCTAATATTAATTAATGATTGAAATAAATGATATTATAATTGGTTTCATATTTTTTGGTGTAGTCTTTTTATTTTATTTAAAAAAATGGGGATTTATGGGTCATAGTTTTATTCAAAATATAGATATTAAACTATTTATTTTAATTTTATTAATTATAACAAACGTTTATATTTTTTATATTAGTAAAATAATAAGAAAAATTCTCAAGTAAATTAATGGTTGATTTAACATTAACAAAATATGATATTGTATGTGGTATTATTTTTTTTGTTGTTAATATTATATTTTTATTGACAAATATTAGTTTATTCAATAATATGAATAAATATGTATCTCTAATGATTATTACTTTATTAACAATTATATATACTATTGCTAATCGTATTTTATATCAATTAATTAATTAATTTTTTTATATTATATATTATATGTACTTTGATACAAATTTTGGTTTAAAAGATTTAATTATGTATGTTATTGTTTTTGGTGTATTTTTAATTATGAATGAATTTGATTTATTTGGAATTAAAAATACTGTATTTGGTGGACCTTATAAATATCAAGCTATATTATTCTTTGGAATAATATTTATATTACTATCTCATATAAAATTTAATTAATTATTTATGCATCAATAGAAGTATTTTCTGCATAATTATTTATGCATCAATAGAGGTATTTTCTGCATAATTATTTATGCATCAATAGAGGTATTTTCTGCCATATGAGCGATATAAATAATATCAGTACCCCATTTCTTTAAAATATTCTTATTAATATGTTTAATACTATTTTTATTACTATCGTCATTCCATATTTTAACAACACATGTGTTATTTTTTTTTAAAGTAATAGATAAGCCTAATGAAGTAGTTCCTTGAACTAGTTCATTAGTCACAATTAAAACTGATAAATCTTCCCATAATTCTGCTGCCATACTATCCCCTATCTTATAAGACCAGCAACCACCTTTCATATTAATTGGATCTTCCCAAACTGGTTTGACATCATTCTTCATTAAAAAGAAATGTTTAGCAGTAATCCCTCCTAAACTTTCCCAATTATTATAAAGCTTCCAAAAATCGTATCCATTTTCTATTTTATATATTTTTTTATAACCATCTACAGTCCAATTGTCTTTAGTATGATGATACCAGACATTCCAAGTGCTATCAAAATTATCCATTAAATTATATGTTTTTTTTTATTTAAATAAAAATTGAGTTTTAAAATTTTATTATTTGTATTTATATAATAATGTCAAATAGTTTCAAAAAAGTGTTATATTTAGGTGCAGGGAGTGATATTGAAGTTGTTAATTATTTTCCTAAATGCAATGAATTTGTATTAATTGATACTCAGCCAAGAAGCGAGCATGATACAAAAGATTATTTTTATGAGGGATTTTATAGAGCAAAATTTTTTAATAGAGTTATAAAAAAATGTAAAAAATATGGTTTTATTTTGAATGAAACTATTGAATTAGAACCAAATTATATTAAAAATATTAAAACAATTGAAACAAGCTCAGAATATATGAATAAAGATATAATAGATATATCTAATATATCAGATATACCTTATATTAATCCTCATTTATTAATATTTAAAAATCATTCAAAAAATAAGGATAATAATGAAAGAATAATTAAATATTATATTTCAACAAATATATTATTTAATATGACACCTATATTAAAAAATGATATTAAAACTTCTGATACTTTATATGTAGCTGGTTATCATCCAGATATAATTTTATTAAAATATATAAAAAATAAAATTAATTTTGTTGGAGATGATAAAACTATTTATTTTTCTGAACCAGATGAAGATGAAAATACTATTATTAACTCTATGAGTAATAATAACATTCATAATAAGATTAAATTAAATGATTGGTTTGATAATTATTATTTAGTATGGAGAAAAAAATCATTTGTAATTGTATGTGATAGTTTAGAAGATATTGATATGAAAATAAAATTAATAAATAAAAGAAAGGATTTTTAGAGAAATATATTTAATGCAGATGTTGCAACTGGAGCTAAAAATATTAAATTATGTTTACCGTTTGTCATAATTCCAATTGAAGCCCAAATAAATGTTAATAACATTGGTATAATTGATTCACCTAATAAATCTCTAAATACATCCTTTAATAAGAATGGTATTATGGTTAATAAACCTGCAACCATAAACTTAACAGTTTTATTATCTAATATATTATTATTAACTAATAATGTTGAAAAATTAATAAGACTTGCAACAATAGCCCAAGCAGTATAAATACCAAATGTATAAAGTAAAATTTTATCAACACCAGCTTTATTTAATTCAATAGTAATTGTCATTAAAACAATAGCAAGTAATATTAAAATAACACTTGATAGTTCTAAACTCTTTCCCCAAGCTTGAATCCATGTTGCATTAAGAATTGCAGAAAATACAAATAATGAAAAGATACTTCCATATTGTGTTTGTGTATATAAGAATTGACTATAGTGAGTAAATGTTACATAAATTAGTAAAGAATAAATAACACCCCAAATACTAAATGTATAAGGAGAAGGGGTTATATCTATTTTATATTTATCAGAAATTTCTTTAATACTACTACCGGAAAAGTTTCCGATTGCATTAGAAATTATTGTTAATAATGTCACACCAATCGGTAAATATTGTTCCATATAATAAAAGTTAGATTTTAATCAGAGATTTTATTTTATAAAATTAAATAAAATTTTTGTCTCCATTTTTTGTTTCCTAATTATAACTTATTATTAAATTAATTTTCATAATTAAAAATTGATTTAATAACATTAAAATATATAAACCTAAACTATTAATATATATAATGGTTTTTACTCAACAAGATTTAAAAAAATTAGAACGATTATATTTTAAACAGCCTAATATTTTATACGATCATCTATTTAGTTCATTCCATC
>JACCDO010400550.1_pt1 | contig 30449 bp, 23 predicted proteins | sample 7446101 | NCBI WGS metagenome assembly JACCDO01 (sample SAMN15323440, study PRJNA562643) | freshwater metagenome | isolation source: river surface water | place: USA:Blue River Watershed | collected 2017-08-16
ACGACCGGTTCATTGTACAGATAAAAAGAGAGAAACAATGTATATTAGAGATGAAGATAAATGGGAAAAGGATGAAAATAACACCAAAATTAAAAAGGCAATAAAACGGGTAGCATCCAAGAACCAAAGATTACTACCCAAATTTAAAGAAGCGCACCCGGATTGCGGTACTTATCATTCCAAATATTCAGATCAATACAACAAAATTATTATAGAATCAGTTGGCGGTTCTGGCGACAATGACGCTGAGAAGGAAGAGAAAATCATCAGGAATATCTCAAGGAACGTTGTAGTTGAGAAATAAGAGATTATTTATCTACGTGTGCGCCGATGATTTCGCGTTGCCTTACATTTTCGTGCGCGCTTACATTTTCGTGTATATCTCCGTTTTCGGCGCCCACCCAACATCGGCGATACAAGTTGTTCAAGCGACAACTCTCCATCCTGTATGGTATGCTCATATTCGTTCCCAATCTGACTGATATTTAAATGACCTGGATTAAATATCTGTTCAAACTGTTCACCTGTTATATTATATGTGCGCGCGACATTCTTGCCAACCGCAATATCCTTTATTTGTTGCATAGGTTGGAGTGTAGCGTATTCAACCTGATTACTGACCAACGTCTTGCCTCCGGTTAGTACACTATTGCGTTTAGAAGTTGCGTTAATCTTGCGAACATTTTCAATGACACTTGGATAACGCCGTGTTATAAAGTCCATCATGGTTGTTTGATAATCAGATATGCGAGTAGTAAGCTCTCCTAATATAGTATCCAGGTTAGGATAACTTATTATTGGCAATATCCATCGATATCCAGCCCAAGTATATGCACTTTGATGCGAACGCGGCGTTTCCTTTTGCGCAATGTGCGACAACTTTTCCTGAAAAGAATAGTCTCGGTTCATGTTTTTCCCCTTGAATGTCATTCCATAATCAATAATTAAACACCGCCCTCTATTTGAGAAATCATCTACGTCATCCGCCTTGTAAATATAGTCGGTATTTATCAGTATATTGTGTAAGTGAGAATCGCCGTGAAAGTAACCAATATTATATAATCGTACAAGTTCATATGCAGCCAGCATTTGATAATGCATTTTTGTATAAATACGCTCCGTGTTCTTCAAAACGTTATGCAAGGTATCATAGTTTTCTGCAAATGCCATTACAATAATCCCCAACTTTAGCTGCGAGTTGCCATTATTTCTTGACGTATCATAAATGTTTTTTAAATATTCAATCGTCGGTTTTGAGCGTTCATCCATCTTTTTTATGACGTCCGTTAAAAATACGGATACAGGGCTTTTATCGCCTGCATTACTAAACATATTCACATATAAGATGGGTGGGCATACTGCCTCTAAATGAGTATTCGTCTTTTTATACACATCAACTTGAATCTTAATTTCGTCTAAAAATTCGTTTGTTTGAGTGGTATATAGTTTCATCTCATCAAGAAGAGGTTTGTCAGAAGGACTGCCATCAAGTGGTACCAATTTCATAAACAAACAATCGCAAACAACAGTATCCGCTGTATTATTTAACGACAATACACGATATTTTGACTTTGCAATATCATTTAACTTAAGTTTAAATCCAATGCCATAGGATCCTCTGTTAAAGTACGACACGGTGGAGTGCATCAGATACTCAATAAAGTATGCGCGCTCGGGAACCCTTTTGACGCCTGGTGCACTTACTGGTTCAGGTACACCATCTTCAATATTATGCACCACTACAGACATCTATAATCTATATATATTCGCGAGAATTTAAAAGGCCGTGATCTGTTATTTTATCATTATTTATTCATTATTTATTCATTATTATTAGAAATATAGTAATGAATAGACATCAAAGTGCGCCGCTGGGTTTGGGCCAGATTATTCATGGCGAAAATACTACATAATGTAGGGAACATGTGAAATGTTGCGACATTTGCGTTGCTACACTCTGTAGAAGAGACCCTTGTTTTTTACCTGGAAAGTTTTTTGGGAAAATCAAAAATGGACAAAAAAAATGTCCAAAAACGGATTTTGCCAAAATACTTTCTCCAAAATACATGTTTTGTGACCATAATTGAAATTTATGGTCTGGTCACAGAAAAAATAACGCAAAATTTGTGACGGTAATTTTTTATTACTTTTAATTAAAAAGGGTTAAAATTATTTTCGGTTTCCTATATATGGAAACTTTAGGAAACCAAAATCAGCCGAAAACAAGCCGAAAATATTGTTGCGAAACATGTGACTATAACACAGACAAAAAAGGTAATTTCAATTCGCATCTGACGAGCATAAAACACAAGACAAGTATTGCCGGAAACCAAGGAAACCAAACTAAGCCAAAAATAAGCCAACATATATGTGAACTATGCGATACCTGCTATAAAAATAGGTCGGGGTTATGGAAGCACCAGAGGAAATATCATATAGAAAATACATGTACAAATGAAGTTATATCACAACAATCCAATCCTCACGATGAACCCACCGACAAGGAGTTGATTATGATGCTTCTCAAAAAGAACGATGAGTTACAGAATATGATGTTAAAGGTATTAGAAACCGGCACATGTAACAGTTACACAACCAACACAAATTCCCATAACAAGGCCTTTAATCTAAATTTCTTCTTGAATGAAACATGTAAGGATGCTATGAATATTACAGAATTTGTTGACTCAATTCAGTTGCAATTGTCAGATTTGGAAAAGGTCGGAGAATTAGGATATGTAGAGGGAATATCCAATATTATTGTGAAGAATTTGAATGAACTGGATGTTACTCAACGACCGGTCCACTGTACAGATAAAAAGAGAGAAACAATGTATATTAGAGATGAAGATAAATGGGAAAAGGATGAAAATAACACCAAAATTAAAAAGGCAATAAAACGGGTAGCATCCAAGAACCAACGTTTGTTACCCAAGTTTAAAGAGGCACATCCAGATTGTGGCACTTATCATTCCAAATATTCTGATCAATACAACAAAATTATTATAGAATCGGTTGGCGGTTCTGGTGACAATGATGCTGAGAAGGAAGAGAAGATCATCCGGAATATCTCAAGGAACGTTGTAGTTGAAAAATAAAATACATCGAACATTCTATTAGGCGTGTAGAATAGAATATTCCTTTTCTTTTTAGTCGGTTTATCGGTAACCAAAGAGCCATCGCAAATAGTCGCTGAAACTGGCTACATAAGAGGTCTGCGCCGGATAAATGTATACATCAGGCGTGTCGTAATCTTGGAAATATGTAGGGTAGTAGAAAACTCTTCTTCTTGGCCCACCCATGCCCCATCCACGGTGTCCAATTCCTCTACCCCATCCTCTACCCATGCCCATGCCTCTTCCTCTTCCTCCCATTCCTCTTCCTCCCATTCCTCTTCCTCCACGCCCACCAAACCCCTCCTGAATATACTGATAAATATAGTACAATCCTATGCAGAATAACAAAACACACAAAGCCTTATACATATACTAACGTTAGATAATTCATTATTATTATTAGTAATATAGTAATGAATAAATATTCAATAAATATCAAAAAGTTTAATGACGCGCACGGCTACGACGGTGACTTCGACTTCGGCTTCGGCTGCGGCGACGGCTTTGGCTGCGAGCAAGGGTACGTCCGCGTCCGCGTGTTCTTCCACCAACCCAGTTATGAGCACGAGCAGAGCTAATACCGGAAATCGGAGACGCATTTGTTGCTAAACTGAGCGGATCGCTTGCGTTCACGTTACCGCCGCGCATGGCGCGCATTCTTCTTCTACCGCCGGTACTTGGCCACAAGTTAGCAGCCCATTCTTTGGCGCGATTGAATTGAGTTTTAACTCCAGTAGTCACGTTATCCAACACTCCGGGCTCTTCAGTAGGGGCAGGCGCAGGAGGATACGTAGGAGCAGGAGCAGGGGCGGGCATAGGGGCAGGAGCAGCCACTGTCTGTCCACCGCGCTTGTTGGCTCTTCTGTGTCTTGTTAAATTTTTTGGCATTTATAATATAAGGTAAGAAATTATATTATAACCTTTGCTATACTTTTGCTATATTTTCACATTTAAGCCTTAACAACAAGGGTCTTGTACGCATGGAAACCGGCTAAAGCTCCGAGAATTTCAACGATAACATATGGAACCACGTCAGACTTTGCAATCTTGCCCGCGCTATAGAGAGAAATCGCCACAGCAGGGTTGAACGCGCCTCCTGAAATAGCGCCGCCTAAATAGGCTGCAAGCGCCAAGGCAGCACCAATTGCAAGCCAGTTGCCCGTTGCAAAGATAACAAATACAAGGAACATTGTTCCTAAAAACTCAACTAAATACTTGGTCATTATACATAAAGAAAAGATATAATTTTTACAAAAATGTCGTCTACCTGTTGTAGATCAAGTATTTATACGCGACCAATGGCCAACGCCAGACCAACAACAACTATGCCACCAAGTAGAAGGCCGACGTTCATATCATAATTGTCGTCAATATTATCTCCGCCCGCCATCCTTCTGTTTTTTCTGGTAGTTCTACCTTTTCTGCCGTGCCTGCGCGTCATGATATACATTAGCCACATATTTTTATTATTTTGTAGTGTTTTCTACTATTTTGCAATATTGTGTAAAATAGTACATAACCTTTATTTAGGTTTGAGAACGTTTATTAGGAAATTAATGTATTGCTGACCTTGTCCGATGCTCTTCATGTAGGCATAGATTCTGCCCTGAGAGCCGAGGCGAGTGCGAGGACTGCTGATGAGAATCGCCGAACCAGTGCGAGCGGAGCTACCAAGCCCATATGTGGGCGCCAAAGAGGGAAAACCTGTTAGAGACATATTATAATAATACAAAACATTATATTTTTACAAAAATATAATCCAACGGCTATTTTAACCCTAAGAAGAAGGTTTGGGATCCTGTCCCACCTGCCGCAGAGGCTGCTGGTCTTGCTGCAGCAATTCGGCGTCCGCCAAGTACAGATTGTTGTACAACTGCATATACAGATGTATTTACAAGCGTTCCTTTGTTTTGGACCTGAACCGCCGCCACAAACGGAGTGTTTGTGTTTGAGTTTGAGTTTGAGTTTGAACTTGAGTTCCCCATTTATACTATTACGAAATATTATATTCTGTGAAAATATAATATTTCAACACTACGCGTTGTTAATGAGCGTCCTGGCATTACTAATTGTGCGACCACCAAGGTTGGCTTGGGTTAGCGATGCATACCCGGCTTGATTTACGCTTACTCCCTTATACAGGATCGGATTGCTCGCTGAAGTAAAAATCATACTAATGCTACTAACACTACTAACGCGTCTAACGCTACTAACACCACTAACGCATTGACCGGCGGGTATGGGGCAGCAACCAGGCCAGCTTTGGCAGTAAGCATCCGTCGGGCCATCGTAGCCAGCAGCGCTGGGACATGGACATGTATTTCCCATTTATAATACAATGAAAGATTATATTTCGCACAAAGATTTTAATAATTTTGACGCACCAATGCCCCCCATGCACAAACCTGCCCGTTTGACAAGCTGGTATTTTGAATCGCCCCCTTCTTTTTCGGCGCCACACATCCTCCAGAACGCGCCCGACGTATCGTGCTCCGTGTCCCGCTGGGATAATAGCATTTCGTGCTGGTCGGCGCAGCATTTGGAAGGTTCACCTTGTATGCAGTCTGGCCCACCGCATTGCTCTTCAGTGTATTCACATACAAAGACGACGGAACTGGTGGGATATAGTTGGTGTGTGTTGACACGGGAACCTGGCGCTGAGACGACTGGATAATGTATGCTAAAGGCGCCGATGCCTTTCCTAAAGCGATTTGTCGCTGCAGGGCCTGATTACTGACAGATGTCCTTAAGTATTGGTGTCGCGCATTGGTGTTCATTTCGGCATTCACGGGGGTCTGCGATGGATAAAATTGCGGCGGAGTGGGTCGTATTCCGGCTAATATACCATAACTGTGATAGGGGATTTGCGCGGGGGTTTGGTTGGTGCTTAAGGGTCCAGTGATGGGCGCATTTACGTAATTATTGTAGGATACAGAACCAATGTTTGTAGAAACCGCATATGGAGTTGTCATTCAATATACTATATACTGGTATAAAAAGTATACGTCGCTCACCTTTTTACATAGTTGGGGGTTCCGCAAAATAGACAGTTTTGGCTGGGAATATTGGCGGCGACCATGACATTGTTATTGCGCTTACATTTGCAGCACTTGAAAATACCTGCAAGCTGACAAATGGAATGGCTGTTGAATTCGGTTTTCTGATAGATGATCTGTTTTCGTTTATCGTTTCTCTCCATAATATAGTATAGTTATATTAATACAATACCATATTATGCAATACAAGTCTTCAGTAGACAAGTCAAACCTGCTAAACCAATAACTCCGCAAATATTTCTAAAGTTCGCCGCCTAATATCTGCGAATGGCTCGAAGGGCAGACTGGCTTGCATTTGACTGATCGCCGCCATAAGACAAGTCATTGTAGTTCTTGTTAATGGCACGTTGCTTCAAGTAGGTGACATAATCCGAGCTATCATACACGTATTTCACGTTGCACGCGGCAGCCGGAATATCAGGGTTGATTTGAACGCTGCTATATGTCGCAGAAGGAATACAGCTCGCGGACACAGAACCAAATCGTGTCTTCAAACCGCGAAGGCCGGGTCGGCTCTGGAATGTCTGGCATGTACCACCGCACGAGTAGTTCTCGCGGCTCAAAAGATCGCCGGCGTTATTCACTGCGCGAAAGGGGGTGGTAATACTTTGTTTCACATTGTTGCGTCTTAATTGACTTGGGTAGGTTGTATTCCACGCATTCTTCAATGTCTGACGAATGTTTTCGAACTCGGTGTATCGTTTATCGGTCAGTTGAGTAGCCTGGGGCATCCACCCATTGATGGCTCCTCCCGAATTACCGGGTCTTCGGGCATAAATAGAAAAGGCTACATTACTTCCATTGATAGGGCTAGTATATCCAACAGACATTTATATAATACTATAGTAAAAAAAGTTTGGCAAGGTCGAATTATAGGCCGTTATTACTAAACCGCGTATTTTACAAATATATCCTATCTAATATATCTTCTCCGATATATATATAATAACATGTTTGACTTTTTGCCATTGATTAGTGCGATTGTATTTATCACAACTGATTTTATATATTTAAACAGTGTGCAGGGTTTTTTTGGTAATCAAATCAAGCGCGTACAGGGGTCGCCAATGGTAGTGAACCTTTTAGGTGCGGCATTATGTTACATCTTTTTAATAGCCGGCATCAACTATTTTATTATTAAGCCGCGCAAAAGCGTGACGGATGCATTCTTGTTGGGTATTGTGATTTACGGTGTTTATGAAACCACCAATTATGCGCTATTCAAGGATTGGTCGGCACTTACGGTTGTCATTGATACGCTGTGGGGCGGTATACTATTTGCGTTCACTACCTATGTTGTAAACTTGCTACGCGGAATTGTGTAAAATAAATTTAATCTAACGGATTTATATGCATATGTATATTCATACACGTATAAATCAGGATATATTTCAAGACTCACTGTTTTTCACCTTTGCGCATAGTATAATTCGCAACAAGCAAGAGAGAAAGGGATACTAAACTTGCAAATAACTCTCGCGCCAGACAGATAGTATAGTATAATAATTATATACCTTTTTACATTTTTTATACTATCGCATATAATGAAATTCAAATGTTTGTATGTCTAATTCGTAATGAGTAGATGATTGACGATTGTTATGAAATAACTTCTAGGCTCTTAACTGAGTGCTGTTAGAGTAACGCCATACAAAAGACCATCTATAGTCAATGTTAATGTAGTACCTGTCAATCCAAGTTGGATGCCATTTGTGCCTGCAGGACCGGTAGGACCTGGGAGCGGATTCGTTGTATATTGGATCTCATTTGACGTCGTATCATACACCATGACACTTGTTGTACTGGTAGTACTTCTAACAGGTGCGACATAAAACCCGCTACCGGTTGCACCGATGACACCGCCGCTGGCATCAATGATGATCGAACTGGCTCCTTGCTGGGTTTTGCCCGCATTAGTGCCGATTGCGATGGAATTTTGGCCTTGTCCAGTGTAGCCGGATTGATAGCCGATTGCGATTGAGCCAGAACCTTGGGTGTTTTGGCCTGCTTGATAGCCCATAGCCACCGCATATTGGCCTTGTGTAGTTTGGCCTGCAAAAGCGCCTATAGCCACCGCATAAGTGCCTTGGCTATTATTACCACACCATGCGCCAATAGCAACCGCACTTGATTGTTGATTAGCAAAGCCCGCGCGCGCTCCAATAGCGATACTACTGTCACCTTGTGTACCCTGCCCTGCATATTGGCCTATAGCCACTGCATATTGTCTTTGGTTCGTCTGGCCCGCACTATCGCCGATAGCTACTGCGTCTTGTCCTTGTGTACTAGCGCCCGCATTCAAGCCTATAGCCACAGCATATTGACCTTGCTGTGTCTGGCCAGCTAGACGACCGATCGCAACCGCACCAGTGCCTTGTGTACTAGCGCCAGCATAAGAACCTACAGCCACAGCCTGAGTGCCTTGTTTTACTTCACCTGCATTTTGACCGAGAGCCACCGCACTTATGCCTTGTGTATTAGTACCGGCAGAATTACCAAACGCGACCGAATAATTGCCTTGTTTATGTCGACCCGCATTAAAGCCCACAGCCACTGCAGAGTCGCCCTGTGTACCTTGGCCTGCATTTTGGGCAATAGCCACCGCATTAAGGCTTTGTTGAGTTTGACCTGCTTGATAGCCGATAGCCACCGCAGCAGTGCCTTGTGCACTAAGGCCCGCATTAGCACCCACAGCCACCGCCTGAGTGCCCTGTTTACTGTAGCCGGCTGCATTACCAATAGCCACTGCAAATTGTCCTTGTAACGAGTAGCCCGCGGAAGAGCCAATAGCCACCGCCTGAGTACCTTGTATACCATAACCAGCTTGATAACCGATCGCCACCGCACTGGTACCTTGTGTATTTTGGCCCGCATTCAAGCCTATAGCCACAGCATACTGACCTTGTTTTGTCTGGCCAGCTAGACGACCGATCGCCACCGCACTGGTGCCTTGTGAATTGTAGCCTGCGCCATATCCGATCGCCACTGCATTTTGGCCCTGTGTACCGTAGCCCGCATTATAGCCTATGGCCACCGCCTGAGTGCCTTGTTGCGTCTGCCCAGCTTGATAGCCAATAGCGATCGCCTGAGTGCCTTGTTGTGTCTGACCCGCTTGATAACCAATGGCCACTGCATATTGGTTTTGTTGCGTCTCACCCGCCTGAGTGCCAATGGCCACATTATCGACACTTAACTTATTCTGTACAAATGCAGTGGTGGCAATTTGGGTGGAATTGTTACTTGCATCTGCAGTGGGTGCGGTAGGAGTACCGGTGAGAGCAGGACTTGCAATATTTGCCTTCAAACCCAAAGCAGTTTGTGTGGCGGTAGAGACAGGTTTATTAGCATCCGATGTGTTATCTACATTGCCCAAACCAACCATGGCCTTTGTGATGCCGCTGACAGTACCGGTGAAGGTGGGGTCGGCAATCGGCGCCTTCAAGGCCAATTGATTTACAACTGATACAGAGAAATCGCCATCGGCGCCGAGTGCATTAGCAAGCTCATTTAGGGTATCCAGCGCAGGACCGGCTCCACCAACAAGGCTATCTAACGCGGTCTTCACAAATGCCGTGGTGGCGATTTGGGTAGTATTTGTCCCACTTGAGGCAGTGGGTGCAGTGGGAACACCCGTTAGGTGTGGACTCTCCACGGAAGCCTTACGGTCAAATGCAGCCGGAAAACCCTGTATGTTAGTTATAGGTATTTTCACATTGGGCCCTAAAGTAAGCCGGTTTGCAGCAGATATAGTACCTGCGGTCACGATATTGGTCGACACATCGGTTACTATCACGTGTGTAGCATATACGCTACCCGATGTCACGGTATTTGCCGATAAATTTGTCACTGTCAAATCTGACGGGTTGACCATTATACTATATAGAAGTATAAAATATTCTAATTTTTACTAAATTGTAAAGCAGCTGTCGCGCCACATAAATAGATAGTATAATTATAAAATTGATTTTTATACTATCGTGTATATTTTAACTAATAAGATGGCACTGATGTCCGTTAAAATCGTATAATTTATTCAGTAGATGATGCGGTAAATATATAGGTCGTGCCGCTAATCATAACGCGTAGGGCGCCTCCTGTAGGTCCAGTGGGGCCAGTAACACCAGACTCACCCGCAACATCCCCCGCCGGACCCTCAGGTCCAGTTACACCCGCAACACCCGCTTGACCATCCGGGCCGATTTCACCCGTGGTACCAGTAGAACCCCTAACACCCGCAACACCAGCCACCCCATTTACACCCGCAACACCCGTCGCACCCGTAACTGGAGACATGGTTTCCACTGTAGTCAACCGCGTAGCCAAATTGCTTAATGTCTCCGCAAGAGCGCTACCCGGTTTGGCATCGCTTGCGGTAGCCGCATTACCACCAAACTCGTCCGCAGAGGTGTTGTTTAATTTGCCCGCTAAATAACCAGTGACCGTCGTATTAAAGCTCACGTCATTGTTGATCGAATCCGCAATTTCCTTTAATGTGTCTAAAGCCCCGGGCGCTCCACCGACCAGATTGTCTACAGCGGCCTGTATAACTGTATTCGCGAATTCGGCATTTGCGATTTGATTACCGCTTGCGTCGGAATTGGGTGTCGGCGCCGTCGGAGTACCTGTAAAGGCGGGAGACTCGAGCCAAATTTTTCTATCCAATGCGCTCTTGAGGCCTTGCACATGATTCACATTGAGTCCGGTTACTTGCGCATTCGGGGCAATCAGTAGTTTTTCCGATACAGTTAGGTTCTGAATTGTCTGTCTATCTGCCATATATATGATATATTATATAATATATAAGTATTAAATCATAGTAAAGTGTGCTAAAAAAATAGCGTTAAATGTCACCTAACTTTTTGCGGTTGGATAGTATCATTAATACGTTGCTATCTAATAAGGGGTTTATGTTATACGTTAGACTACTATATTTACAGAGGACTTTGTACGGACGGTCCAAACCAATATACACTTCCTCCTCCAAGATCAACTTTCAAGTAGGTGTTATTATTTACGGTATGTATAGTAATTCCCACCATGGCAGCAGTGATGCCGCTGACAGTGCCAGTGAAAGTAGGGCTTGCAATATTCGCCTTTGCATCCAATGCGTCCTTTATAGCACCAGAGGAGACTTTGGCTGCATCCGAGGTGTTGTCCACGTTTTCTAAATTAACCATGGCCTTTGTGAGACCGGTGACAGCAGACGTTTCGAAGTTGACAGTGCCAGTGAAGGTAGGACTCGCACTAGGTGCCTTTTCTCCCAATGCATTCGTCACCGTCCCGGCAAAGTCGGCGTCATCATTAAGCGCGGTAGCCAGCTCCTTTAGTGTATCTAACGCAGGGAGCACATCTGCACCAAGAAGGTCTGCTACAGCAGATGCAACAAATGCCGTGGTAGCGATCTGTGTATTATTCGTGCCAGCTGCGGCAGTGGGCGCAAGGGGAGTACCGGTAAGAGATGGGCTCTCAAGGGAGGCCTTCAAATTCAATGCAGTCTGTGTGGCAGTAGAGACGGCTTTATCTGCATCTGCAGTGTTGTCCACATTGCCCAAACCAACCATGGCCTTGGAGATGCCAGTGACAGTGCCAGTGAAGGCAGCTCCTGAAAGACTCGCCTTTGCATTCAATGCAGTCTGTGTGGCAGTAGAGACGGCTTTATCTGCATCTGCAGTGTTGTCCACATTGCCCAAACCAACCATGGCCTTGGAGATGCCAGTGACAGTGCCAGTGAAAGCAGCACCCGCAAGACTCGCCTTTGCATTCAAAGCGGTCTGAGTGGCAGTAGAGATGGGCTTGTTTGCATCCGAGGTGTTGTCCACGTTGCCTAAACCAACCATGGTAGCAGTGATACCGTTGACAGTGCCAGTGAATGTGGCACCTGAAAGACTCGCCTTCAAGTCCAAAGCGTCCTTTATAGCACCAGAGGAGACTTTGGCTGCATCCGAGGTGTTGTCCACGTTGCCTAATCCAACCGATGCTGGAGTGAGAGCTGAAATAGCAGTAGAAATGGCCGAGTTACGGTCAGAAACTTCTGTGGAGATCGCTGAAGAAAGGGCTGTAGTACTCGCCTTTGCATCCAAAGCGGTTTGTGTAGCAGTAGAAATGGGCTTGGCCGCATCCGAAGTGTTATTCACGCTGCCTAATCCGACCATGGTAGCAGTGATACCGTTGACAGTGCCAGTGAAGGTAGGATTCGCAAGAGGCGCCTTCAAATCCAAAGCAGTATTGCGGTTGGATGTTTCAGTAGAAACCGCTGATGTAACAAATGCCGTGGTAGCGATTTGTATATCATTCGTGCCAGCTGTTGCAGTGGGTGCAGTAGGTGTACCTGTAAGTCCCGGGCTGGCAAGGGGCGCCTTGGCATCCAATGAAGTCGTCACCGTCGATGCAAAGTTTGCGTCATTATCAAGTGCACTAGCCAACTCGCTTAGTGTATTCAAAAGAGCGGGTGCGGTACCAGAAAGGTTATCCAATGCAGTCTTCACAAATTCCGTGGTGGCGATCTGTGTAGTATTTGTACCACTTGTCGCAGTGGGTGCAGTAGGAACTCCAGTAAAGGCAGGCGAATGAGAATTAGGTTTTCTCTCTAATCCCTTCTGCAAACCCTGCACGTCCTCTACAGTAAGCCCAGATACAGCTGCACCTGGCAACAAGTTAAGCTTTGCACCTGGCAACAAGGTAAGCTTGGTCGAAACAGTCAAGTTATCGGTTGATGTGTTAACCATTTATACAATTGGAGTATAAAAAAAAATTTGCTAAAACCTAAATTATTATTGATAAAACGTGAAAAGAAGCTATAAATAGAATACAACTCCGCTGAGTGTCCTAATGGTCCGTCATAAGTCGCGGCGCAATGTTCATCGTATTTAATTCTTGAAACAATAATTTGCACGCATAGGGTATTTCTACATATGCAAAGTCTACGCGATTATCGCACGTACGACAATGGTGAATATGCATCTTGTCATTATACGACGCAATCATACCGCACTTTTTACAAACGAATACCGAATATTTATCAGACGCATCATACAGCCGACCCCTCGTGAACCGTGCCGCACCATGACTGCACATACAATCTCGTTCCATCTCGCCAAAACGAAGACCACCATCACGACTGCGGCCCTCTGCAGGCTGGCGCGTAAGCTTCACCATTGGTCCGATTGAGCGACTGTGGGCTTTATCATTGACCATGTGCTTAAGGCGCTGGTAGAACACGGGCCCCATAAACACGCTACATTCATGCTGCTCCCCGGTTAACCCATTATGCAACAGTTCATTGCCGTGTGCTTCGTAGCCCAGCTTAATCAGCTCGTCGCAAACATCCTTAACATCAAACTCGCCAAACGCGGTTCCGTCGCCAAATAGCCCAAGTTCCAGCAAAACCTTTCCCAACACAGTTTCCTTAAGTTGTCCAATCGTCATACGAGATGGAATGGCATGTGGGTTAATAATTATGTCCGGTCTAACACCCGCACTTGTAAATGGCATATCGCACTCAGGAATGATATTGCCGACCGTTCCTTTCTGACCATGTCTCGAGCTAAATTTATCACCAATCACCGGCTTTCGGACTGCACGCGTTCTAACCTTGGCGAACGTATAGCCCTCGCCGTTTCTATCAATATAATTCTTATCAATATAGGTCTCCTCCACCGTCTTGAACATCTTGCTCTGGTCTTCATACTTGATCACCTTGGTGTGGTCGTTTCTATTTTCCTTGATAGGCGTTACCTTGGCGATGATAATGTCGCGGTTTTCCACCAACGAATTTTCCGGAATAACGCCCTTGGAGTTCACCTTATTGTAGTTGCCCATTTTCATCCCCTTGGTCTTCGTCAAATCAGGCTTGCACCGAATTTCCTCGTCTCCATTAATCTTTTGTTTGTCCTCGTCCTTTTCTGTATGGTAGACGGTAACAAGCGCCATTCCGCGGTCAATGGATCCCTGATTGATCAACAACGAGTCTTCCTGGTTATAGCCGGTGTGCGTCATAATGGCCACAATGACTTGGGTTCCAGACGGGATTTTGTTCAATTGAATCATGTTCATAATTCGCGTGTCTACGAGCGGACGCATGGGATAGTTCAAGACGTAGGCCGTTTTATCCATGCGATTCTCATAGTTTGTCACGTAAACGCCCATTGCCTGTTTGCCTTGCGCACAATTACTCGAGAGGAAATTATTACCGGCAATGAAACTATGATTCTCCGATTCAACTGTTATATCAGATACCAGTCGGTTTTCAATTTGTTCGATCGAAATTGTAGGCATAAATATCATGCCATTTACTACATGAATTGTTTTAAACCATTGCTCAACTGTATCGTTACCTAAATGGGTCATGCATATTTTTCTATTGTTCGTATAACTGCGTCGAATATCAGAAACCGCGCCAACGGTGATGCCCACTTCATGTGAGATGGCAGTATTTGTTTTGCCTTGATCGCATAGGTTTCTTACACGCTCAACAAACGCCTTGTGTTTATTAAAAGACAAATCTTTGTATCTCAAATATTCAATCACGATGAACGAGTGGGTATTCTTAGTAAACGCATATCGATAACCGATATTATCAAAATAGGCTATTAAATTTTCTTGTTTGTCCGATATTTTGTACGCCACCTTGTTTCTATTTTTATTACTAATATCACCGCCGCCATTTACCGTTACAGGATCCATCATATGAACCTCCACGCCAAATTCGCTGATTAATTCAACGCACTGATTCATAAAGTACACTAAACTATCGGTATATTCGGGATTGATTTGTTGGGATGTTTCGGCGCATACAAAGTTGTAACCAGAGTTTGTTTTATTCCATCTAATTTTACACCCGTCTCCGCCCTGAAATCCACTTAGGAATTCGCGTTTTACCAATGCAGAACCATTCATGATCCATTCGGGGAGCGGGTTTCTTTTTGTTTCCGTTTTTCTGCCGTATGTAATTTCCAATGCAATTAATAATGCAGGTAGGCTGCCATTGTGGGTAACCGCAAATGTCGAATGTGTGACGTTGTTGAACCACCTTGTGCCGTTGTTATATTTGCATTTATTAAATCCGCATTGTTCAACATCGTTTTCAAACTGTTTGACGTCATTTTCGGTTCCGAAATCAAAACTACATGCGACATACTTGGTAGTCCTTTCATAAATATTAATGGATCCGTCTGCCAACAAGAACCCGAATATTCTTGCTAAGATGGGTAGCCGATAATCATTGCGAGTCAATGGCAGCAAATTCAGCCTGGTTAACGATTCGATCTGCTTATTAATATAGCTTAGCTCCAGCCCCAATTCTATAAACTTGTTTCTGAAGCTATTTTCATCCAATATGACATCTGTATTCGGAAATTCCGAGTCCGAGTCCGAACCCAATTTTTGTAATGCAATCGTTTTTTGCAAAGGCATGATTCCAATATAGGTATCATTTTCAATAAAATCCTGGACCTCCTTCCAGCCCTCAGTTGTCATAAATTTGTGGTCCTGTGTTGCGACAATTTCTCTTCCGCTCAACGTGGTCAGTTTGTACAATTGTTTATCGGTTTCTCTTACGTAATGATGCACGACACTTGTGTAGCTGGTTTCCATGGTTTCCGGATTAAAGCATACCACCTTATCTCCAATTTTAACATCTTTAATCGGAATTTTATCGCCGTTGGTTAGTAGAACCGTTTCATTAATATCGAGGCACTGATACGTGTTTCTCGGGGATTGATTGTGTTCCGGGAATGGGATACACGATGCAAGCACTCCGAAAATTGTACTGGGATGAATTTCGCAGTGCGTAAATCGCTGGATACTGTCGCCCTTGACCGCAAGGTTGGCCGGTTTCGTGGCAATCAATGACCATGCCTGTTCTTCCGGGTCAATGTATTCAAGAACCGAGTCGTCAATCTTTGAACTCGTGAGCAAGTCGTCCCACACCAACTCGGACTTGGTTAATCGTCCCGCAATATCCTTAGTCGCCATAATATTTCGGTCCTTCACTCGCAGCAAGGGTCGCGTAAGTCGTCCGCTGTCGTTGCAAACACGGATTTCGCGCATCTTATAATCAAACACAACAGACGTGTAAATATTAATGATACCCTTGTACTTTTTATCCTTCAACATCAGGTACAACTCTTGGGGAGAGTCCGTAATACCGACCCATGCGCCATTAATAAACACCTTTACCTTTTCATACATGGCCGCTGGAGTCATTTCCGCACTGTCAATGTGAGTAATGTTTGGCATAACATACTCATAGAGTGGCAACGAATGGGAATGAATGGTGATGTGCGTCATATAGCTGAGGTTCTTTACGACACCAACAGACTGACCCTCTGGAGTTTCCGCGGGACATAGGAATCCCCAACTTGTGTTGTGCAGCTTGCGAGGCGGAATCAGCTTGCCGCTTTTGTCGGTCGGCGTGGAAATTCGTCGCGCATGACTCAAACTGGAGACGTAATTCAGTCTGTTTAACACCTGCGCAACTCCCACCTTATTAGAGTTTGTATGTTTAATGCCAAAGTCACCCGTCGACAAGGCCCGCTTCAGCCCATTTTCAATTGTGGTAGACTTGATAATTTTATAAATGTTTGTCAGATTGATAATATTCTCGTAATCGTCGGTTGATTTCCACGAACCATTGTTGATTTCGCGGATAACCTGCTTTTCCATGTCCTTTACCAGCTTATTGAAATAGTTTCTGTACAAATTATTAAGCAGTGTCCCAGTCAAATCTACGCGCTTGTTTACGTAGGAGTCGCGGTCATCCTGCTTAGTCACCTCAAACGATGCAAGTAGAAGCCTGTTAGTCATATAGCCGAGGAAGTAGATTTTTTGCTCCATATTGTGGCAATGTGGGAACAAGTCGTTATTCAATATTTCCATCGTGAATTCCAGCTTCTTTGCAGCGCCAGTTTCCTTGTCCATATTAATGGGAGTATACATTGCGTAGCTGGTAATGTGCTTAATACATTCCTCCTGTGTAAGGTACTTGTTGGCCTCAATAACCGACGCCTGTAACGCCTCCAGCATGGGCTTGGTCTTCTCATCCGCTATATTCAATAGAATCTTCTCGCAGATTTCCTGGTCGGAAACGATGCCAAGTGCGCGAAATACAACAAATAGCGGAATGGGCTGCTTAATGCGAGGCAATTCAACACAAATAGCATTGCCGAAGCCATTATTTTTAGAGCTGATCATCATGTTGATTTGCTTTGGAGAAATGCACTTGAAATCAGGTACCGATTTGATCTCTGCCTTCCACGTGTACTTGGTGTCATTCTTATTAATATTAAAACAGTAAACGCGATTTTCAGCGGCGCGCTCTTGGCCCAATACAGTCTTCTCGGAGCCGTTGATAATAAAGTACCCACCGGCATCAAATCTGCACTCTCCTGTTTGCGTATTTTCGAAATGCTTGTACTGGTTCAATACGCAGATATTGGACTTCAACATAATCGGCAACTTGCCAATATGAATCTTGGGGATTGTCTTATAGAAGGTTTGCGTGTTTTCCAGGTTTGGGCCGGTGCGAACAATATACTTGATATTAATATCAATGGTGGTGGCCGATGCATAGGTGAAATTTCTCAGGCGCGCCTCTTGTGGAAACATCAACTTGATCGCACCGTTGTTTTCATGAATTTGCGGTCTATATATGTGAAAGTTCTCAAAGGTAACGAAAATTTCGAGGGAGTGTTTTTTTGATACGGGATCCAAATCTTGTTCAGAAACAATGTGAACAGGATTAAACATTTCAATCGTTTTTGTAATCTGGAACCCCACAAAATTGTTATATGATTCCAGTTGATGTCGTACGAACCGCTCTAAATGCTGTCCTCTAAAATACGACTCAATAATATTCCAGGGGGTTTCAATATATTGGTCCTCCTTGACGTCAAACTCCTCCTTGCTGACACCATTGTCCTTACCCGTATCAGTGTGATTGATTGAACTCATTATTGCGATGTCGCCTTCTTTCTTGTGTGACATCATTATTTCGGCTATTTTATATTTCAATTTATTTTTAAATTGTTTTAATAATATATTAGCAAATGCGCAACTGATAACACGTAATAGATTCATCATATATAATATTTATTTATGCTATATACTGAATATATCAAATATAACGTAAATAACGTAAATAATATAAATGGAATCATTGTATAAAGTATAAAGTATAATGTTGAAAAAGAGGCGGAACCAGTTAATGGACCCAAAAAAAATAAATAATTACAATAAATTCTTGTCCACGTTAGATCAAACAAGTAGCCCATCAAAAATACCCAAAGAACCACCGACTCCAGACAACACTATTAAAGACGAAATAGACGATATAATTAGCACCGCTCAAAACAGCTTTAATACAAGCCATGATTCTCCGAGCTTTACAGGTAAACTTGCAACGGATAGCAGCAGTAGTATTGAGAGCAATGACCCAAATTATTATAGTAATATAAATCCAGGGTATCTATTTTTTTATGCGCCATTTATGCCTCCACCAATGCCACTGTCCCCGCGAGTGGCAACTCGTATACCAACAATAGTCCCATCTAAAACGGCGATTCCTACTCCTGTCAAGCCAGCTGAAATTTTGGAAACAATCAATATTGATACTCAGATCGATAGCATCGCCGACATTTTGCGCCTAATAGACACACATAAATTAGACCCATCTATAAAATACAATATAAATATGAAGGCGCTGCATAATATCAAGGAGCCATTGATTGAAATGAATAATATGATCGGAATGAACGAGATTAAACGCAATATTGTGGACCAAATATTGTATTTTGTTCAAGAATTGCATAAAAGTAGTCGCACGACCGGAGACTTTATGCACACCGTTTTATATGGGCCGCCGGGTACCGGAAAAACCGAGGTTGCGAAAATAATCGGCAAAATATACAGCAATATTGGGGTGTTATCAAAGGGTACATTTAAAAAGGTAACCCGGGGCGACCTAATTGCTGGATATTTGGGGCAAACGGCGGTAAAAACGCGCGATGTAATAAAGGAGGCCTTGGGCGGAGTGCTCTTTATAGATGAGGCATATTCGCTGGGAAATCCCGAGAAACGTGACAGCTTTGCGAAGGAGTGCATAGATACGTTGTGCGAGGCGCTCAGCGACAATAAGGACAACCTAATGGTCATTATTGCTGGCTACGAGAAGGAGCTAAAGGAGAGTTTTTTCGCGTTTAACTGCGGATTGGATTCCCGGTTTACTTGGCGATTTAAGATTGACGAATATACGGCGGAAGATTTATATCGTATTTTCGTGAAGAAGGTTGGCGATATTGATTGGGAGATAGATGCAAATTCGAAAATTACGGTTGAATGGTTCAAAAAGAATAAGGACAGTCTTGCATTCTTTGGGCGGGATATTGAGACGATACTTGCTAAAACCAAAATAGCCCACAGTAGGCGTGTTTTCTGTAAACCGGAAGCCGAAAAAAGGAAGCTTGTATTACAGGACTTGAATAACGGGTTTGAGATGTATATGCAGAATGAGGAGGTTAAAAATCGCAAAAATGAGAAGGATAAGCAACAATATTTGTACTCTACACTATATTCTTGATGTATATTATCGATAAGTAGTGTATATTATCTAATAAGTAGTGTATATTATCTAATAAGTAGTTATATTTCTGATATTTTTATTTGATAGTATAATAAATGACCAATAAAACTATTTCAATAAATCCGTCCTTGTTTGCTGTTGGGGGTGCAAAAACTAAGAAAAACAGAGAGAAAAAGGGAAAGCCGACAACTGTGCCCCTGATATCGCCGAATGTTTTGAAGAACAAACTGTTGAAAAGGATTAAAGAACACAAACAGCGCGAGACCGAGAATTTAGAAAATGTAGGAGGTGGAGTGAATAATGGTACCACACAGTTAAGCAATAAGGCTGCCGATATGATCGCATCCGACGAATTTATGGAGTCAATCGAGTATTTAAAGACGCTTTCCGATGAGAGAAAAAAACGAGCGAACATCGAAAAACGCCGGAGCGATTTAGAGAGAAATACTATAAAACATTACCAGGCGCTTAATAATTCAGAGAGCAGTCACCAACAAGTAAATATTGAATTGCCAGAAGAGTTGAGTGCGCCACTTATCAAAATAAATACTGCGAATTTGTCTGCAGTTGGCGGCGAATCGGTTGCACTAAGCCCGTATAAAAACGACATTGTTCCGTATGGTGTCCTCAAGGGAGGTGTAAAGCCCACCTTCAAAGATTGGAATAAAACCATGCGAAGTAATATTGTGACTGATTCTAATTTAGCATTAACCATCCAGAGCAACCCGCTAACAAACGAAAAGAGCGCGAGAGAGAATCGTTTAGCGAATTTGCGGACAAAGTTGAAAGAGAAGCAAGTACTCGGGCCAGCAAACGTTGTACCTGCAACAAGTATAGCGCCTGCGAAAAGTATGGAAGGCGTAGTGCCTGCAAAAAGTATGGAAAATGTAGTATCTGCAAAAAGTATGGAAAATGTAGTACCAACAAGTGTAGTTATAGTGAATAACGCGCCCGCGAAAAGAGTCACCATAGACAATAATGAAGAGACTGGCGCAACAAAACGAACCACCAAAAGGACAATAAAACGAAAGTATACGCTTGGTAGATCTAAAATACAAAAAACTGTTGCGGTTCTCATAAAGGACAGGTCAACCCGCAGACAAGTGTTGCATGCGCAAAAGGACCTTAAGCGAAAATCTATCAACGATGTAAAAGCATATTTAAGAGAACACAATCTAATTAAGGTTGGTAGCACAACCCCGAATGATATTATGCGAAAAATGTATGAATCTGCAATGCTTGCAGGCGAAATAAAGAATAGTAACGTAGACACCCTATTGCACAATTTTTCCAAGGAAGAGCGGGAGCTATAGGCAAGATGATGATTCATAAAAATCCGATAAAAATCCGATAAAAATCCGATAAAAATCCGATAAAGTTTTAGAAATAATATAAAAGGGTAAATATAATATCCTTCTATTTTAAGATGGAAACCACCAGAAACCAACTCACTCAAAGTCAATTAGAATTCTTTCATAGCTTAAGACTGTATATTAACCAACCTATTTATTTTTATGGAAGCATTCAGCGGTCAGACTATTTTCCCGGACAAAGCGATATTGACATTGATATTTTTACAAATAACGAAGAAAGTACTAAGTACGCCCTCTGTAATTTCTTGAAATTAAACAAGCATGCATTCCGTCGAAGTGCGTATAAAAACACCGAGCCTGGAGGGAAGATTATTTATGGATATAAAACCAAATATGAAGACCCTGCAAAAGACATTCGTATTGAAATATCATTGTATAACGAAAATGTTAAGGAGTTTATTATGAAGGATAATTTAAAAAAAACCGACGTCCCATTGCATATATCCACCGGGTTAGTTATCATCAAATTTTTATATTATAAACTTGGATGGATTTCCGACTCAACATTTAGGAGAAGTAAGGGGTTTTTGCTTAATGATTCTAATGAAAATTATATATTACTCCCGTAATACGTATAACCCACTATAGACAACTGGTTATACCTATTATATTTGTAAACCTGTAAGTAGTAACTCTGCACCATGTGATATTGTGCATACAATTATTACATTTACCACGTGAATTATCTTCCTTAATTAAATACATACGGTTTATGTCATAATAAACCGTAGGTATTTAGTTAAGCCTGTTTAGACTATTAAAAATATAAATTATATGTTTTTTTAGAAAAAAAATATAAGTATATCTTATAATGACCGTTTTAACGCTAACCGCTACACCACGTCATACCGACATTGAATGTTCATGGGACTTGACAGGAACTCAATTCGCTACCGTAACCAGTATGGTTTTAACTTATACTGATTTGGGTACGAATCAATGGTATAACCAGTCAGTTATTTGCGATGGACCTGTCGCATACACAGAAATGATCACAGGCTTAGAATCAGAAACAGATTTTAAAGTCTACCTTACAGTTTACGGTAAAAAGGCTAACAATGATACATTGATTGTAATATCAAGTGTTGAATTTGTTACAACAACCGTACCTCCTACCCCTCCTGAGATCACCCTCTTGGCCGGAGAAACATTTTTGCAGGTATTATTCTGGGCTTCATCTGCGAATAAGACACCCTATAATTTTGCGAGTGCGAGTAGTGAAATTGACGGGTTTGTAGTATCTTGTAATGATTTGTCTGCTAACGAAACCGCGAATGCGAATCAGGAAAATACTACACCCAGCGCAAGACAATTTAGCATATCCGATGTTAAGACATATACTTTCACTGATATAAGTGGTGATGAATATACGTACAAGTATGTTCTTATGCCTGGTTTGCAGGCAAACCATTTGCACGAAGTTGCCGTCACCTACTACACTGATTATGGTTTGGGTTCAATATCTAACACTTTGCAATTAAGCACATCATCTCAAACGCAGACTTTTGCATCATACGCTCTCAATGATGTTGATGTTAGCAACTTTGTAGGTGTAAGCCCAAGTTTAACTATTACATGGAGAGACCCTGTTGCGAGTTCTACTGACGGCTATGCGGATCTTTCATCTAAGCCAAAAACCATTGAGCGACAATATCAGGATGCAAGTGAGAACTGGATCACTGATGGTACATATAACTTGGATCAAAATCAAGATGTTACACAAGCATTTGTATCCGGTCAGTATCAGGGAGACGGCAGTGGAAATTTTGTATATAATGAGGACACAACTGGATTGGTGGCAGGCAGACTGTATCAGTATATAATAACTATGCGAGATACTGCGGATACAGTTGATATAACATCCACCACAAATGAAGTGGTTGCGTTAAAGCAACCTACACTGGGTATGTCTGCAAACGCTCTAATTTTGGACGTGACGACTGGAAACTTCAGTTTGGATGCATCTTTTAGCACCGTTGTTACCGATGCAGGTGGTTTTGCTGAAAGCGATTTTGACAACAGTGGTAACGCCTACTTCCGTTTAAGATATTCAATTGATGGTGGTGCGAACTGGTCGACTAAAGCTATTACGGTTTCTAATGGTAGTGTCTCAAGTGACCCCATCGTAAGGGGTGACGGTAACCAAATGGAGATTCAATTTAAGATTGAAGCGCTTCCAATGCATTCGACAAATTACATATCATCCTATTTTGATACTGGTTCGCAAGCAAATAATTTTGGAGATGCTACATCAGCCGTATTAAGTGGTAACTACAATACCACTCTTCCCGGCGCTGTTGCTAATTTCGCATATACAAACCTTGATAATAGCAGTAATGCAGTCGGATCGATCACATTGACATGGACTGAGGAGGATAGTAGCGCAAATAACAGCTATTCAGATCCATCGTATGTGTTTTTCCGCATTGAAGCGACAAAGGCTTCGGACAGCAGCACATTTGTTGCCTTCCTTGCGGCAGATTTTACCAATATAAATACCTATATTACTGGTTTTGATTACAGTGATACGTACGATGTATCCGGCGGCATTTGCAGCTACACATTTGACACAAATTCACATGCATTCTTCGTCCTTGGAGGAGACTACTCGTTTACGATTAAACGAGCCTACATTAACCTCAACACTATCCCATCATCACCTGCAGGTCATGCTGGTGCGAATGGTAGTGAAATGTTATTTGGCTCAATTGCAGGCAATGGTTACGCTTCCCTAAGATTGTTCGAAAATCCACCAGCCCCTCTCGTAACAAGCTACGAGTATCAGATTCACAACAACGCATTGGTATTTAATATTAATTATGATGCTGGTACTTATGGATTTACTAATGGAGAGACTTACTTTAGAGTAACTTTGACAAATGCATCTGGTGCAGAAGTATATGATGCAAGTAACAATATTCAAGCATCTGTTGCATATCAGGTCAATATGACAAACATTGGTGCGGTTGGTGATTCGTTTACTTTACGTGTGCGTGCGTATGTATTCACTGACTATTTGTCTAGTGGCATTCAGGATACATTCTATAGTAGCGAGGCCACAAAAACATTTGTAAAAGAAGGACTAGTTCCTGCGTCTAATAGCGTAGTTAGTTATAAAGATACTAATGAGCAGAATCAAGACGGTACTGATATGCTAATTGTGTGGTCCAAGGTAACCGATACTGCTGCCACCGCATTGAATGCCCCGATTTATTATAAATTGGATGTGCTCGACGAAACAACACAAACTACTACTACTATTTACCTTTTACCACCAGTTGTCCTTGATGCGTCCAATGTTGAACTCATGTTTGGTTCGGCCGGTCTTCCTACTAACTATGCCATATACGACAACACAAATGACCCACTTTTTTCTTATATCTATACCAATTGCACATTAGGTCGTGACTACTCTTATACGATTACTGCGCGATACTATGCCCCCGACTTTGACAAGTATGTTCTCGGTGAATCAGAACAAACAGCAAGAGCCCTACGCGCGTTTGGAGAAATTCCTGTACCAATCGCACACATTGATGTTGAATCTACTGGCACCAAATTTAATTTTTATATGTCGTATAACCCAACTAATAATTCCGGCGTCGCTAACAGCAATATTGTTTTCGAATATAGTAAGGTAAATCCATTGGCGACAAATGAAATTGTTTCTGGAACCCAATATGACTTGAGCGCAAACGAGAACCAAGTGGCTGTGTCTGTATTTAACCCAATCCAAAAAGGTGACGTAATCCTGGTTGGTTTTAGAACATACTATGAAACCTATGTTGCGAGTAACGCCGTTAGCATGGTTAAAAATTATAGTACTCTTGTCTCCAATCCGGAAAGTGTTAATCCGGTTAAATTCACCTACTCACCTCAGATCAAGTCGATTCATATCACATACGTTGGCGGAGAGTGTTTAATAGCTGTAACGCACGAAGTTAACGGGGAAACCCCATCCGAATTTGTTGGAGTGACCCACTCAGCAAACGTTGCTAATACATTGACGCTTGCAACATACTACGATGAGGAGGCCGCCTCGGATGCAGTTGACGTAGCAGACAAAATCGATGACTATACATATACCCTCACTGTACCTACTGTTAAAGTCAATGGGTTAGTATTTGCTAACATCACATTACATAATTCGAAGGGTTTGGCTGTTGCACAAGTGTCAAATAGTACAGGATTAGTTACAGGTACCTATGTTCTTGATCGAACTCAACTAACAAGTCATATTTTTGTATTGCAAGCATAAGCATTTGGTTGTATATGACAGGTAAATAGATGAACATCTATATGCAAAATAAAAATGCAAAATAAATAATATATCAATAAATATATTATTTATATAATACCACGTCCGTTTGTTCGTTTATTTCTTTTTATTGATAACAATAAATTTAACCGCTTGTTTTCCTTCGCCTAATTTCGGCATAGCAGCAATTCCTTTCTGACCGGGCCGGCGTACTCCTGCTCGTGCCTTTGCTTGTGCTTGTGCCTGTACGATCATATTTCGCCTGTGAACGGCTTCCTGTGGAGTGACGAAGTTCATCATTTTATACACTATCTAAATATTATATTTTTGCAATCGGTCAAATTTCTTACGCGCATCTCAGATTTCATATTTCATATTTCTCTAAATATTATTTTTTGCGCCATGTCACATATGACAACACAAGCATTATAAAAATAGGTTAAAGAATACTCGATATATTCATATTAATATTAATACAATCATGGCCCTTATAAAGGAATATTTTGATTTAACTAAAAGATACCAAGATGAATATGGAGAAAATACGATCCTACTAATGCAAGTAGGCGCCTTTTTTGAAGTATATGGCAAATACGAGAGCGCAACAGATACTATTACCGATAGTAAGATCGCGGATTTCTCTCAAATATGCGAGTTGAATATCGTAGATAAAAACACCTGTGCGTCCAAAGATTTCTCCACAATGATGGCGGGGTTCAAGGATTTTCAGCTGGATAAATACGTTAAAAAAATACAAGAGGCCGGATTTACCGCAGTCGTATATGTCCAAGATGAGGCCGCCAAAAACACATCGCGGTCTCTTGCCGGAATTTTCAGTCCCGGGACCTATTTCCACACAGAAACCACCAATCTAACAAACTCCATCACCTGTATTTGGATTAACTTGGTGGAAAACAAGATTCTATTAAAGGGAAAATTCGTTGTAATCGGCGTCGCGAACATTGACATTTACACCGGTAAAACTACCATGTTTCAGTTTAAAGAGGCCTACGTAAATAATCCGACCACATACGATGAATTAGAGCGGTTTATTTCGATTCATAATCCGAGCGAAGTCATTTTAATCTCTAATATGCCCGATGAAAATGAGTTGGAGTATATTATCAGTTACGCTGGCATTAGTTGTAGCCTAATCCACAAGATTTGTATTCCATCGTTAGAAACGGTAGGAAGACACCAGGAAAAATTGACTCGAATTAAAAACTGCGAAAAACAGCCATACCAAAAGGAGATACTTTCCCGGTTTTATAAATTTGACAAGTACGATGTATTCCTGCAAAATTTCTATGAAAACGATATTGCCACGCAGTCATTTTGCTTTCTATTGGATTTTGTTTATCAGCATAACCCGGGGTTGGTGCACAAGCTATCTGAACCCGAATTTGAAAACTGCTCGTCTCGCCTGCTATTAGCCAACCATTCGTTAAAACAACTGAATATTATCGACGATGGCTCGGTCAAACACGGCAAGTTTTCGTGCATATCGCGCATGTTAAACGACTGTTTGACCCCCATGGGTCGCCGCCAATTCTTGCATTCCATTTTGAACCCCACGTGGGACGCGGTTAGTCTGCAGCGTGAATACGATATTACCGAATATTTCATGGCTAAACAGGAAACCTACGACCTTTTTATGCGGTCTAACCTGACCACGATTAAGGATATTTCCAAGTGGGAGCGGCAGATTTACTTGAAGAAAATTTCCCCCAGGGCGTTTTATAGTCTGTATCAAAATGTGGCGACAATTAAAAAGGTGCATGAAAAAATACAGGACGACGCATATATTCACACCTATTTGTCCGCCTTTGAACCGAATATGCCAAACATACGGGCCTACTGTGACGTAATTTTGCAATTCATTGATAGTAACTTGGACCTTGGTGCGGCGATGCACTTGGACCAACTGCAAAACTTTGAAACCAATTTTATTAAAACCGGGATTGACGACGAATTGGACAAGAAAACGCGGACTCTATTGGACTCTGAAATGAAATTGCGCGCAATAGCAAACTATTTAAGCTCGCTGATTGAGGGTAAAGAGAAGAAGGCTGCCGAATATATTAAAATTCATGAAACCGAAAAGAACAATTTTAGTCTGGTATTAACGAGCCGACGGGGCAAGCTTTTACAAGACGCATTTCCTGCGGTTCCGACAGAGGTCAGTCTTGTATATGATACTTCGACGAACAAACAGTTTGGTTTTATAGTTTCGAAAGAGCAATTTTCATTTGAGAAGCAGAGTGCGGCGAATCATTTTATAATTGATGAGCAAATAAGTACCCTCTGCAAAAATATATCCAGTATCAAGGTTTCCATGAAGGAGTTGGTCACCACGGTTTACAATAAGTTTGTCGGCAATTTCGAACAATATCAAACTAAGTTAGAAAGCATTGTCAAGATGATCACGCTGGTAGATGTGATGTATACCAAGTCGTCGATAGCTAAAAAATACAAGTATTGCAAGCCGACGATAGTCCCATCAGACAAGTCGTTTGTGGATGCCAAGAATATGCGGCATTGTTTGATCGAGCGGTTCCAGACGAATGAATTATATGTTACCAACGACGTGACATTGGGCGACACCAAGACGGATGGTATACTGCTTTATGGTACTAATGCGGTAGGTAAGACGACGATTATTCGGGCGCTTGGGATTTCCATTATTATGGCACAAGCCGGATTATATGTACCGTGTTCTGAGTTCAACTATTCGCCCTATAAATACATATTTACGCGCATTATTGGAAACGATAATATTTTCAAGGGATTGTCTACATTTGCCGTTGAAATGTCGGAGCTGCGCACCATATTGCGACTTAGCGATGAAAACAGCTTGATATTGGGAGACGAGTTATGCTCTGGAACGGAGAATTTAAGCGCGATTAGCATTTTTGTCGCAGGAATCCAGAAATTGCACAAACGCAGGAGCAGCTTCATATTTGCAACGCATTTGCACGAAATCGTTGATTACGACGAAATTAGCAGTCTCGGCAGCGTAAAGTTAAAGCACATGGCAGTTATTTATGATAAGGAGCGCGAGCTCTTGGTATATGATCGCAAGCTTAAGGATGGGCCAGGCAATAGCATGTATGGACTGGAGGTCTGCAAATCACTCAGCTTACCGCAGGATTTTTTAGACGCGGCATATGAAATACGCAGCAAGTACCATCCAGAGGGGGCGAGCATGCTTTCTTTGAAAACGTCGCGGTATAACTCTAAAAAGGTGGTTGGGGTGTGTGAAAAATGCGGCAAAAATATGGGGACGGAAGTGCATCATGTTCAGCATCAGGCATCCGCCGACCAGACGGGGTTTATTCATAGCGAAGACTCTGTGTTTCACAAAAATAATTTGGCGAATCTGATGACCGTTTGCGAGGCGTGCCACAAGGAAGAACATAAGAAGGACACTGGCAAAGACAAAGACACAAAGCCCAAAAAGGCGCGTAAAAGTAGCTAATGATCTTTTTATAGTAATGTAATATAATACCTTATTGCATATGCGTAAGGAATTATGTCTCATATTTATTTATTCTTGCGGCTACGGCCACGGCTGGCGCTTCTGCCACGGGCAATCTGGCGACGTATTGCTACACTCTTTGCCGCACTTTTTGCGCCCTTTACGCCCAAGTTAAAACCCACGGCCATGGAGTTATACACTGCCGCCACACCCTTGGTCACAACAGGAATAGATGTTTTCACGGCACCCTTTGTGATCATGCCAACCTTCTTTAATCCCTTGTTCACGACAGGCAGGGCCCGTTCGGTTGTCTTGCGAAGAGAACGCAGGACGGATTTTCGTTGCTTTCTTGTTTTATGCGAATTTGCCATTATAGAGTATATGTATAAAATATTTACTTGTGTTATATTAAAATGGATGTGAAATATATTTTGAAGATTTTTATCATTGTGTTCATAATTCTCTCCTTAATTTCGTTTGTTAAAACCGCCGGGTTTGATGTAACTACGCCCAGTGAGCCAAGAAAACTGTTGCAGGTTGTTACTATTGAAGGGTTGGCTCAAAAACCGGATAGTTCCATTGTATTAAACTCGCACGATGCATTCTGCGAGAGTCAGCGCGGTTCAAGCGGCACTTTAGACGGTTCGTGCGGCAAACTTACAAAAAATAACTGTAACGCAACGTCATGCTGTGTCTGGACAAGCGACGATAGGTGTGTTGCTGGAGGTGCAGGAGGTCCCACTTTTAATACGAATGCAGACGGGAAGACCAACTCGCTTGATTACTACTATTTTCACAATAAATGCCACGGGAACAAATGCCCTAAAGTTGTTTAACGGTTATACTGGAATCGCTTGCTAATTCTTGAACAATTGTGTCGTTGCAGTAGTTGTCTAAATAGGTTACCTCTTTAATGCCACATGCAGCGATAGATCGGAAACAGTTTGCGCACGGATAATGCGTAATATATATTTTTGCGCCTTCCAGGGACACTCCACGCTTTGCACAGTCCGCAATGGCATTCATTTCGCTGTGAATAATAGATTGTTCATGGTTATCGTGGACACGGCTCGTATGCGGCGCCCCGGGTATATATCCATTGTAGCCCATGGAAATTAAACGGTTATTTTTAACGACAACAGAACCGACGTGCAATCTGGTGCAAGGGCTGCGCTGTGACGCGAGAAGTGCAATTGACATGAAGTATTCATCCCAGTTTAGACGGTCGGTATTGTTTTTTGATAGTTCGTGTAGCTTTGAAAGCATATTATATTTAAAGTTATATAACATGTTTTTATTATTGTTTTACAGTTTTACATAAAAATTAGTAATAGGATTTTATTACGCGGAAGAACATAATTGGTTAATTTTTTTGGTTGTAGCGTTTTTGTCAGAAATCTGAATTATGTTAGGTATTACTTTATTTAACCCCGACTGGTGTATTGCGTCACTATTATCACTTATGCCTACAACCGTCTTTTTATGCATTGCGTATGCAAACGCAAGTGGCGCCGAAAAATTTCCTATAAACAATTTACACGAATTGATGGCCACGCATAACTCATAAATAGACGATGGACTATACGCGTCGA
>JACCDO011042051.1_pt1 | contig 30445 bp, 21 predicted proteins | sample 7446101 | NCBI WGS metagenome assembly JACCDO01 (sample SAMN15323440, study PRJNA562643) | freshwater metagenome | isolation source: river surface water | place: USA:Blue River Watershed | collected 2017-08-16
AAAAGATACTACGTCTGCCAAAGAGTCCAACTCTTTTCCCATATCGCTTTGAACCTTCAGGAGTCGGGCGATAAAGCCATCCAGAAAATCGAATCCAGCAGAGAGGATTACAAAATAGGCTCCATAGAGCAACTGTCCCTCAAGCACCCAAAGGATACCCAATATTCCAGAAAGGAGATTCAAAAGGGTGATGAAGTTGGGGAGTTGCAATTTTAGTTTCAAGAGTATGCTTTTAGTCCAACAAATGGGTTATTCTTTTTTTCAAAGCCTATGCTCGTCTCGGGACCATGACCTGGGTAAACCAAGGTCTCTTCTGGGAGAATAAACAACTGGGATTTGATTTTTTCAAGAAGTAGGGTATGATTTCCTCCAGGAAGGTCCGTACGACCAATGCTTCCTCTAAAAATTGCATCCCCAGCGATGCAGCGTTTGCTTTCCTCATGGTAGAACACCAAGTGACCTGGAGCATGACCGGGAACGAAAATGCATCTTAACTTTTCCTTACCTACGAAAATATCCTGGCCTTCAACTAGGAAGGAACTGGCTTCGGAAGGAACATAATCCCGAAAGCCATAGTTGGGAGCATACACTTCCACTGATTTCAAAACTGGAACTTCTAGGGCGTGGATTTGTAGGAAAACCTGAAATCGCTCCATTGCCCAAGCATTTCCGAGGACGTGGTCGATGTGACAATGGGTATTGAGCAATTGGGTGACTTTAAGGTTATGATCTTCCACAAATGTCTCCAGTTCTCTTTTTTCTTCAGGAGTATAGCATCCCGGATCAATGAGCGTGGCTGTTCCCGAATCGTCGTACAGGAGGTAACTGTTCTCTTGAAATGGGTTGAAGGTGAAGCACTTGATGTGGAGCATGCGAAAAGTCAACAAGATTAAAGCAAAGTAAAGAATTATGGCCTTAATTTAGGACATGGAAATTGATTTTTTAATCATTGGACAAGGTTTGGCCGGCTCGGCCCTGGGCTACCGCTTGATTCAAGAAGGAAAAAAAGTAATCCTGATTGATCAGCCTGAGGGGAATAAAAGTAGCCGTGTGGCTGCAGGCTTATTCAACCCGGTTACGGGAAGGAAAATGGTCAAGACCTGGAAAGGGGAACTTTTGTTTCCCGAAATCATTCCATTTTATCAGGAATTGGAGCAGGCGACTGGGAAAAAATTGCTTACCCTCCAGCATATTTACCGTCCATTTCTTTCCATTGAAGAGCAAAATGAATGGATGGGACATTCGAGTGATCCAGAAATTCAGCCTTTTCTGAATAAAATTGAGGTAAAAAGCCAGTATGCAAATCTCAAGGATTCTTTTGGAGGAGTTCTTCTTCAGAATTCAGGCTGGCTGGATATTCCTGCTTTATTGGATGGAATGGCAACTTTTTTTGGGGATCGATTAGTTCAGGAAGAATTCTTCGAGGAGGAACTGGTACAGGAAGGGGAGGTTTGGCAGTACAGGCGGTGGAGGGCAAAAGCATTGATTTATTGCAATGGGTTAGGTTCCATGCGTTCCCGCTTTTTTTCATTCTTACCTTTTGCTCCAGTGAAAGGTGAAATTTTGGAAGTGAAGCAGGAATTTAATCCACCATTCATTGTCAACCGCGGCGTATTCCGAGTTCCCCTACCCAAGGGAAATTTTCGTGTGGGCTCAACCTACACCTGGCATGATTTGGAGGAAGGCCCCACCGAAACGGCCCAAAAAGAGTTATTAGAGAAGTTGACTGAGGTAGTTCGTGTCCCTGTAAAGGAAGTAATTGCGCACCGAGTTGGGATTCGACCGGCAACAAAGGATAGAAAACCATTTTTGGGAAAACATCCTGAGGCTCCGAACGTTTATGTCTTCAATGGATTTGGAGCCAAGGGAGTTTCACTGGTTCCCTATTTCAGTGCACAAATGCGAGATTTTCTTCTTGAAAATAAGCCGTTGGCAGCCGAAGTATCGATCTCTCGGTATTTTAACTATATTTAAAACCTAACTCAATCGTTGGAAATGCGAATGCGTGTATTTCGATACCTTTTTTTAGTTATCCTACTTGGCTGCGTGACAGAAGCCTGGGCTCAATTTGACCAGGAGCGATTTGGGAAAAATCGGGTACAGCACAAGGAGTTTAATTGGTACCTGTACACTTCGGCAAATTTTGAAGTGTATTACTACGACAAGGGCGGGGTAAATGCCAAGATGGCCATTGAATTTTTGGAGTCCGAATTCAATAAGTTGACTCAAAACATTGGCTATGTAGCCTACACGAAGCCAAGAATTTACATTTACAATTCACCCGAGGAGCGCTTGCAGAGCAATTTAGACCTCAATGCAGAGCAGTATACCGAGGAGGGGCAGACTAAATTTACCCGACTGGTGGCTGAAGTGGCTTTCAAGGGGCGAATGGACCTGTTTAAAGAAGACTTGTTGTTTGCTACTTCCAAGGTCATTGTTAAAGAAATGCTCTATGGTGCATCTGTAGCAGATGCTTTTCAAGCGAATTTAGTTAGTAATTTCCCTGATTGGTACGTGGATGGCATTGCGCTTTATTTGGCCAAGGGTTGGAGTCGAGAGATGGATGATTACATTCGTCGCTACCTAAAAAATACGCCCAATCCAAAACTTCACACCTTGACCGATCTAGAGGCTGGCCTTGTGGGCCAGTCGATATGGAATTACATTTCCGAAAAGTATGGTCGAAGGTATGTTTCCAGTATACTCAACCTTTCTCGAATCAATCGCAATGAGGAGAATAGCATTGCGAACACCATTGGAATCAATATCAAGGCCTTTATTGCAGACTGGCAGCAGTTTTACCTCAAGGTAAATGAGCCTGTTTACAGCAATTTCAAAACCCTAGATTCGAAAAAAGCGATTGCTACTACCTCTTCTCGAGTAAATGGAGCGATTACCGATGTGAAATTTAGTCCGGATGGGCTTCACCTAGCCTACGTACTCAACAATGCAGGAAAATCCACTGTATGGGCACGTGATTTATCGACAGGAATGGAGCAGCGGATCTACCAGGTGGGATCCAAGCATGAAGAGTTGCCTCCTAATATGCATTCTCCTGTGATTGCTTGGAGGGATTCAGCAACCTTAGCTATTGCAACCTTCAAACGAGGCCTAACTACGCTTCGACAGCGATCTTTAGATGGCTCTGCTCGTGACAAGGTTTTCCTTCGAAATATCACCCAAATTTTGAGTTTTGATTTCAATGAATCGGGAAGAAACATGGTGCTATCTGCGATTTCCAATGGAAAGACAGATCTGTATACGCTGAATTTAAGAGGGCAGGGGAAGCGCTTGACTGATGATGCATTTGATGAACTGACGCCCGTATTTTTGAATGATTCAACGATTGTCTATTCGAGTAATTTTACCCAACTGCCTGATTCTGTTGTGCAGAAAGGTTTGGCATTATCCAATTTTCCGGAACAATACAATTTGTATCAAGTGCAGGTGTTAAAGGATACTACAGTCTACACCAAACTCACCAACGCCAATAGTAAAAACACTTTCCCAAGAAAGTTGAATTCCAATAATCTGGTGTTTTTGAGTGACCTCAGTGGAATTTCTAATCTGATGAAACACAATATCGGCAATCAGGTTTCTACTCAGATTTCTTCTTTTGACACCAGCATCGAAGTATTTGATGTGAGTTCGCGGATGAACAAGGTAGCCTATTCGGTCCGAAACGGGAAGGAGTCTCAACTCTTTGTAGATTCTTACACCGGAGTAGATCAGTTTACACCAAGTACCCCTCGGCTTCAATTGGCTCAGGTTAAAGAATTAAACGAGCGACTGGCAGCACGGAGAATTTTGGAAGCTAAGACCCAACAAGCCACTCGAGCTAAACAAGAGCAGCAGGCGGGGCCAGAACTTGTGCTTCCTTTAACCTCACTAGATACCCTATCCAAAAAAACTTCTTCCTTGACCACCGATCGGTTGAGATTTGAGACAAGAAAAGGGGTCAATACAGAGAACTACACCTTTGACACTATCCCTTCAAGGATAGTCGGAAATCCAGATCCGATAGAGGCCAAGCAGGAAACTGCTAAAAATAGTATTCTAGATACCTTCCGAAAACAAAATTTACAAAAGTTGATTTCTGGGCCAAGACCCATGGAGTCCCAATTTTTCACCAACCACATCAACTCCCGCTTTATAGTGGATCCCTTGCGTGGATTCGGAATTAATCTCCAAGGCAAGATGACCGATGTGTTAGACAACCACCAATTCATGGGAGGCATCATGTATTCCTTGGATTTTGATTCGGGAGGAGACGTCTGGTTTGAATACCAGTACCTCAAGTCAAGACTTGATTTCAGAGGGCGTTATGATCGAAAAACACTTACCGTCACAGAAGGGGATATAAGTTTTCAAAAATACACACTAACCAAAGTGGAGACGGGTGTAGCCTATCCTCTTTCCATCCATTCTCGCCTGTATGCGGCTCCGTTTGTGGCCAAAACACAGTATTTTAATCTGAATGAGGATTCCTTGATTTACAGCAAAATTCCAGCACTCAACCAACTGAATGTTTCTTATGCTGGGGGAAAGGTGGAATACGTTTACGACCGAACTGAACCCATGGGCTTGTATGCATTTACGGGCACCAAAGGCAAGGTGGGTTTTCAGCACTACCAAGGTCTGAATCTAGGGAATCGCTCGTTTAGCAATTTCTATTTGGATCTTCGCAATTACCAGAAGATTCATAAGAACATCGTACTCGCTTCTAAATTGTACTTTGGATCTTTTATGGGGGCCAATCCCCAGAATTACCTAGTAGGAGGGATGGATAATTGGCTATTTAACAACTTCTACAATCCACCCGCCAATCGTCCGGAGCCTTCACCTGTGCGCAATCCAAATGGGCTAGAAAATTCCAATATTCTCTTTGCAGATTTTGTGGATCTTCGGGGCTATGACTACGATGAGATCAGGGGGAGGAACGCACTTACTTTCTCTACCGAATTAAGACTTCCTCTTTTTTCGTATTTGACACGAGGAAATATTACCTCCAATTTTGTTAAAAATTTCCAATTGGTAGGTTTTTATGACGTGGGTTCTGCCTGGAATGAGGCTGCTCCCTGGGAGAAGGTCAACGACCAGAACACGGAAGTGATCAATACCTCTGGTTCACCATTTGTGATTGTGCTGAATAATTTCAACAATCCTTGGCTCCAAAGTTATGGTGCAGGTCTTCGCACGGTGCTGATGAATTACTACATCAAATTCGATGCGGCAAGACCTGTACGGAATTATAAAAATGAAGATTTGAAATTTTACTTTACTTTGGGGTATAATTTCTAAAGCCTATACTGTATGATCAAATCCATGACTGGCTATGGGGTAGCCGGATTTGAGAATGAGCAACTCGTGATCCAAGTAGAAGTTCGCACGCTCAACTCAAAAATGTTAGACCTGTCTATCCGAAGTCCCAGACAATTTGCTGATAAGGAGGCTGAAATTAGAAATCGAGCGCAAGCCATTCTAGATCGTGGCAAAGTCAGTATTTCCATCGATTTTTTAGTGAAAGGGAATCAGAATCTCCCTGTTCAGTTAAATGAGGACCTGTTTAAGACTTACTACAGCACCTTTGAGCGCCTTGCTGCATCTGTAGGAGAGAAGGATCCAGACCTATTTAAACTAGCACTACAAGCGCCTCAGGTTATGGTTGCCACGAACTTGGATCGAGAGGATTCTGAAGATTGGGGACAAGTAAGTTTAGTATTGGAAGAAGCCTTGCTTCGTTGTGAAGGCTTTCGTACAGATGAAGGCGCTTCCCTTTATGTTAAATTAAAGGAGAATATAGACCTCATTCGACAGGGATGGGCAGCGATCAAAGCCGAAGAGCCCAGCCGCAAGGAGAAAATTCAATCTCGGATTCGAGGACATTTTGCTCAGTGGCTGGATGAACATGCCTTTGACGCGAATAGATTTGAACAGGAACTGATTTACTACTTTGAGAAAATAGACATCAACGAGGAACTGGTACGCTTAGAGACGCATCTAGACTACTTCATGAAGTGCATGGATACTGAGGTGCATCAAGGGAAAAAGTTAGGTTTTATCAGCCAAGAGATAGGAAGAGAGATCAATACCATCGGTTCGAAAGCCAATGATGCAGGACTCCAAAAACTAGTTATCCAAATGAAGGATGAATTAGAAAAAATCAAAGAACAATCGCTAAATGTGCTCTAAGGTCAACAAGTATCAGTCAACGGACAGACAGTCCACGGTCCACGGCATACTTTCTAAAATGGCTAGCCTTATCCTCATCCGTTGATGGGAGTACTAGAATTCTATAAAAAAAAGGCCTGATTACATTCAGGCCTTTTTTGATTTTCATATTTCTTTAGTTTCTGTCAACGAACTTAGCTGATTGGACAAAAAAAAGACCCGAGAGGCTCGGGTCTTTTCTTTTATCCAAGTTTGAATCGGATAGGAAGTCTCATTCGCGTACGAACAGCCTTTCCTCTTTGTTTACCTGGTTCCCATTTAGGGGCAGCTTTTACAATTTTAACGGCTTCTTCGTCACAACCTCCGCCGATACCTCTCAAAACTTCAACGTCTTGAATGGATCCGTCTGTATTGATAACGAATACTACAATTACTGTTCCCTCAACACCCATTCTTCTTGCTTGAGTTGGGTACTTTAGATTGTCTGACAGGTATTTATTCCAGCCAGACATACCTCCAGGAGGGTTAGGCTGAGTTTCTACGACGTCAAAAATGACATCCGCTTTCTCTTCTTCAATCACCACTTCTTTGATGGCAACTTCTTTTACTACGGTTGCTTCTTTAACGTCTACGTCGAAGTTTACGTCAATTTTCTCCTCGATTTTCACCTCATCCGGAATTTCTTGGATTACCGGCTGTTCCATTGGCGGTGGTGGCGGTGGTGGTGGTGGCTGCTGAGTGATGGGCACATCTATTAGCTCATCGAAACTGTCTGAAACGTCACCTAGATCCTTAAGTGCGGAGTCGTCGTAAGACTTGTATTCGAAGGCAGCAAGTGTGAGACCAACGGCTATGGCAAGACCAAGGTTGGTAAACATACCTACCTTCTTGGTCAAATCAGCACTAGGAGTCTTTTTTGCTTCCATGGTGAATTTTAGTTATACAGGTTAATCGGTTCTATTTTGAATAACAAGTGTAAGAATTATCGGAGATTAATCCAAAATGAATTTGCAAGATGGACGATATAAATATCCAAATAATCCTAAAAATATACCTAACACATTGACAATGAGATCAATTAAATCAAAGGTACGGTATGGAATTAGGTCTTGAGTGGTTTCTAATCCTATGCTGGGTAGTAATGCTAGCAGTAAGAAATTCATCCACAGGCGCTTAGAACGCCAAACTTCCCGTTTCTCCCGAATTCCCAAGCCCACTGCAAGGTAGGCAAGAACAAAGAAAAGGAAGAAGTGGATTAGTTTATCTTGAAAACTGAATACCGATACTTCGGGAAGCGAACTTCCTGGTGTAAGCATGGCTATAGCGCACGCTGCCAACCACAAGAAAGTCCAAACTTCCCGAGGCATGTATTTCTTATTCTCCGATCAGATTTTTGTAGGAGGTCGCATCCAAAAGATCCGCTGGAACTCCTCCACTTAATTTTACCTTGACCATCCAGCCATCCGTGTATGGAGCATCATTCACTAGTTCTGGAGCAGACTCCAATTCGCTGTTGAATTCAAGGATCTCTCCCGAAACTGGCATAAAAAGGTCTGATACTGTTTTTACTGCTTCCACAGTTCCAAAAACCTCCCCTGATTCCAAGGTTTCGCCGATGGTTTCTACTTCAACATAAACGATGTCTCCCAACTCTTTCTGCGCAAAGTCGGTTACGCCAATGGTTGCAATGTCACCTTCGATTTTAACCCACTCGTGGTCTTTGGTGTACTTTAGTTCGTCTGGAAAATTCATGATGGTTTTTTTAATTCTCCCAAAATTAAAAGTATTCGGGAGAGATTGAAATCTATTGCGATAAATTAAATCTCAGCTGACCTCCGAATGCCGTATTGGAGCGTCTAAAGGCTGTGGTCACGCGAGGATCATTGACGGTACGCTCAAAATACAGGGTCAGATTCAAACTTCGATTGATGACGTAACTGAGGGTAGGTCTAAATTGAAAATTGAAGTTTCCGTTGGTCACTGTGGCCTTTTCCTCTATTTTCCGCTGCACCTGCTGCGTACTTCCAATCTTCGTATCCAAGCGCATTTGTAGGTCATTCTTTAAGACCTTTTGTTGCCCTCCGATTTTGAAAGGAATCTTCACTCCCGCCTTGGTGTAAGAAAGCGTTAATCCGAAGTCGCTGCTAGTCTGTTCGGTGATCTGGGAATTAGAGAAATTCATGCCCAAATTCCGTTCTCTGTTGTAGTTTACCGCAATATTCATCCGCTGCTTGGTTAGCATATCCACGCCAATTAACGGGGCAAATCGTTCGGTAAGGACTACCTGATTGAGAATGTAGATTGGAATAAACTGCCCTTCCAAATTGGTAAGATTTGGCCGTTGGATTTGCTGTAAGGTATTAAAGAGTTCCAAGCCTTGTTTGTATTGCAAGGAGTTAGAAAAGTTACTAACATCATAAGTAGAACTGTAGGCATGGGTTAAGTTGATGCTACTGAAAAGTTCGCTAAGCCCTTTTAATCGGGACAAACCCCGGTAATCTACACGCCAGTTAGGTAATGGTGTTTTTGGGAAGGGGTTAAGATTTGCACTTCGGGCATCCTTGCCTTGGTAGGCCGCCAAAAAGGCTGGAATAAGTACATCTTGCCCATTGATAGGATACTCACCAGGAGCAACGGCTTGTTGATCGAGACGCTGCTTGATGATGGATCTAAAGTTTTCAAAGTTGGTAAATAGTTCAGATTCGTTATCCTGGTTGTTTTTGGCAAAGGTGGTCCCCAATAATACCGTAGTAATGCTATAGGAGCCCATTCGGCTTGGGCTGAGGGATTCGAAGGTTCCAGGGGTAGTGACACTATTCCTGAAGATTTCGCTGTAGTCTCCAATCTCTCGTTTATTGGCTTCTAAAGTGATCCTAAAGTCACGTATTGGTTCGGCCAAACCTTTAATGGAAAGGTTGATCGCTTTATTTTGACGGAAGCTTTGAGTCAATTCAGGGCTTGGAGCCATGTTTCCATTTTGCCCTAGTCGGTAGCGTAAGTTTGCATTTTGGGCACCAAAGACAAATGCCCAGCTGGGATTTTCCCATGCTCGATCCATGCCAAGTAGCCCGGTATTGGGCATGTATCCCGGAAGGAAGGTTCCTTCAATAATTCCATAGTTGAAGGTTACTTCTTTCAGCAGCATGGCTACCTTAAGAATTCCACGAATTAATGGAGTGCCAATCGTATCGCTGGCATCTGTACTCGGTCTTCCTGGTATGCTAGGGCGCTTAGGTGCATTGATTGCGGCTAGGGATTTACTTTTGTTGTAAAGTTTGATCAAATCCAGCTTGCCAGAAATGGTTTGTTCGCGCGTGTTCTGGATCACATTACCCAAGGTGTCCCGCTGTCCGATGGCTCCAGTCTGCCAAGTATAGGTGCTGAGGTGTCTGTAGTCCGTTTGGACCCAATCGGTAATCGGAAGCTTGGCAAAAGGCAAGGTATAATTTACAGTTGCCGAATGGTTGTAATTTGTGGTCCGTCCAAAGCGAAGGAAGTTGGTACGTACGGAATCGATTTTGGCTTGAGTGTCCAAATCCCCTTCTGGTTCATCCACCACCGCTGCTGCGCTGGCAGCCAGATCCACCCTCAGGCTAGAGGATAGGTCCCAGTTGATGTTGAAGGAGCGGTTCATGAAAAAAGATTTTTGAAAAAGTGGATCAACACCAGCAGCGCTCAACTGATCATTGCGGTATTGCGAACGTGTAAACCTTCGGTCTACATCCATTCTAGCCAAAAGCAGGGTAGGAGACAGGTTCAAGTTGATGTCCTTGATCAATTTCAAGTAAGGGCTCTTCATGCCTTCTGACTTTTCGAAGGGTGCAATTTTCAGTTCCTTCGGCTGGTAGCTGTAGGTTACATTTCCCTTGTTGGTTTTGAAGTTGTATCCCTGAAGTTGTGCATTGGTCTGCGTCACCGTACCGGTAGCATAGGAAAAGGCCAAGTTGGAAAGGTCATATACCTTACTTGGCGCTTCCTGATTCTTCTTCAGTTTACGGACGTTATTCAAACTAATGTTTTTTCGCGACAATTGGTCCATCGCAATGTCGCGGTAGGCGTCTTTGGCTTCAGTGTTGGCAAACTTGTCCAAGGCTACTTCAAAAGGAACATCGGGATTCAAGGGGTCATACTCAGGGCGTGTGCTGGAGTTCTCCACAGAAAAATAAAGCGGAATACTGACACCCAAGCCCTTAGGTAGGATCTTGTCCACTTCCACGTTGGTTGAGATATCGTATTGGGTAGTAGCTTGACGGCTACGTTGGGAGAGTTTCGTTTCCAATCCTCCAAAGCCAATGGAATTGTGGCGAATGGAAGCAGAAACTACTGCCACGTCAGCAATTTTTGTGTTCAGGTAGGCATTGGCAGCCCAGCCATTTGTTTTGGTAAATCCAGTGGTTCGAAGTTCATTTGCCCAGATACAAATGCTCTTCGAGGAACCAATCCCTGTTCCTGGATTTCGAACCCCAATCATCATGCCTTGTACTTGATTGAGTTCAGGTCTACCCATTACCGTGACCTTGTATTGGCGGATGGTTTTCCTAAATGGCAGAGTCAAAGGAGATTGGGTATTGTCTCGTTCTGCCTTGATTGCCACGATTTCTTGAATAGCGATATCTATTTCATTTTCCTCTGGCCATACGATCCGCGGGTCATTGCTTCCCAAGGAAGATATTTTTAGTGGCACCTCAATTTCGTAGTAGTTGTCGGTGTAGTCTGTACCCAGCCTCAAGAAGGCAGTTACTTCCCCATCTCTTGCATCTTCACTGTTGGCATGGAAAAACATCTTGATGCGTTCGTATTGTACCAGATCAAGATTGATATTTTTGAATACGGCTCGTGCATCTTTGGGGGCCAAGTCTTCCACGCATAGGCGGAGGGATTGTTCATTGAGTCTGCGTTCTATGACGGAGGTATTGTCCCGATCACGCTGAATTCCTGGAGGCAACACATATGGGCTAGAGGTTTGGCTACCCTGTGCATTTTGTTCGATATTCACCACGTCTACCGTGAGATTGGAATTATCCGGCTCTGGTATCTCAAAAAATCCTCGTTCAAATAAGGACTCCTGGAAAGCTCTCCATTGACTGCCTACCATGCGGAATTCAGCCATACGAAGCACCACTGGCTGTTGGAAATCGGTAAGGTAAGTTCGCATCCAACGAATGGATTTGAAGCCTGAAATATTCCCTTGGATGCGATCCGGTTGACGTACTGGAATACGGAATAAATACCAATTGACTTGTTCCCCTCCCTCGGTATGTGTGACTTGATCTACGATGTAGTTATTTCCTACCTTGAGTTGACCAGGGCGTAAGTCAATCTCGTACTCGTAGTAATTTTCTAGTTCGTTGATCGTATTGTCAGTATTCAAATCCTCATTGTCCGGATTATTCGTTCCGGAAGGGGTATAAGGAAGATTTTGGTCTGCGGTTACCGGCGTATTTCCTTCGTTGCCATTGAATTTTTTGTATCGCTCCAGAATCTTGGTGTTGGCTTGGTCAAATTTGGAATCCAAATAGTATTGAAATCCATCCGCGGACACATCTTGAAGCAAAGCGTTTTTGGCCGCAGGGGATAGGGTTAGGCGATCCACGAATCTTCCCTTGAAAAAGTTGGCCTCTTCTTCATTTTTTAAGCCATCCAATCCCACGTCCTGGTTGACACGAGCACTGGCCGAATTGTCAAAGGCTGGCAATAAAAATTGCTGGCGCGTAATTCTTCCCCATTCGTTGGCAGTAGTTTCTACAGGGTTTCCATCTGCAGGAAGGCCATTTTCAAAAGCATGACTTCCATCCTTAATCACATCCTCAGCAATGTCTCCAAGGTTCAAAAAGAGTTTTCCCCCAGTCGTATTGTTCTGATTGAAAATCCCGTCTAAGACCTTTCCATTTTCCCCTGGCAGGAAAGGATCCATCAACCAAAATTCTACGTATTCGATGTTGGTTCGGTCAAAATCAACCTCGGTGGTGATTGCTCGGGTGACTCCACCATAATTTTGCCTTGGATTAGGGAGTAATCCCTCCGAAGTCAGTCCAGGGTTGTAATTGTACATGCCGCGTTCCTGAGGGAAATAGGCTAGCTCAAATAAGGGTTGAGGAACCAAAATAACCTCTCGGTCTTGGTTTTTAAATATCTCCTGTGGAATTACTCGTCTCACATAGTGATTTCGACGGTCTTGGGCATTAATGTTTGCGGGGACACCTGGGCCTCCCTCTCTGTAAAACACGTTATCAATGTTGTACCAGGCCAAACGTGCTCTGCGGTAAGCATTTCCTAGATTATCTTCGGTTTGGTTGCTCAGGTCAAAACGGTTGTCTTCAGTCTTTGGCGTGGAGGCAAGTTTCCAATTTTGATTCGCTTGAGCACCCAAATAAAAGGGAGTTACTGCTGCTTCAAAGTCATCGATGTAGGATGCTGCATCCCCATTGACGGTATTGGAGGTTCCCGGAATGAGGTGTGCAAATTCTGCATTAAACTGGACTAATGATTTTTCTTTCGTGTCTGTAAAGGGAAGTGCATCAGCGATTTTGGTCAAAAAGCGTGATTCACTGTTGTAATTCAGATCAAGTCCCCAGAGGCTATTACGCAGGGTCTCATTGCCCGTCGCAATTCGGGATACATTGGGTCGCTCATTGAGGAATAGGAAAGTCCCTCCTAGGGTCAGTTTTTTGTTGGCAACATAATCCAATCGAGTACCAAGCAAACTTCGCGTTTGAAAGGAAACTAAGTCTGCCTTCTCAAACGAGACATTGATTTGTTTGCCCGATTGGAGTATGGCGTCGTTGATGATGACGAGTCGCCCTACATTGTAATCGATCGTAAAATCAACGCCCTCAGTTAGTGGGATATTTCCGGCTTGAACAATGACAGAGCCAGGAGAAATATTTAGGCCTGGAAGTTGGATTTCGCTAGCAGAGCCAGCGGTAAGTCTGCCCTTGATAAAGAATTTATTGAGTCGGGTGACCAATTCTGCATCGGCCTGAGTGGTTCGGTAAAGCGTATCATACACGTATTTCTCGCGAAGCACCCGTTCATCAGTCGTAAATTTCCGCGCCAAACTGGATCCAAAGGGCTCGAGCACAGGAAAAATAAGGAGTCCTCGATCCGAAAGCATGGTAATCCCTTCTACAAAATCAAAGTTGCCATCGGGAGCAGGATCATTTTGAGGATTTAAGTTGTCCAAACCAGTGAGGCGAATTAAGGGAACATCTTTTACATTTTTTCCTTCCAATAAGGAGGGATTGTCCAGACCGGTGCGATCGTCACGGTAGATAACTTGCAACTGGAACCCATCCCGAAGTACTTGGCTGGCATTGAGACTGTAAACGTTTTTCATCATCAAATCCCAAGTCGGTACTCGGGTATTGATACGCGCAGGACGAAGAAGTTTTAAGAAAATCAGTTCATCTTCTCGGCGAGACTGGTAATCTTCGGTGAGTTCACCCACTTTATATACCTGTCCATTGTAGGTGTATTCGTAGGAGACGGCGATGACCTCATCGTTTTGCAATCGTCTAAATAGGGAGATAAAGCCCAATTGCCCATTGAAAAAGTATTCGGAGGGATCTAGTTTTCGGGCACCGTTAATTTGTTCAAAGTCCACTCCCTTTTTGATGCCCAAATCTCCCTCTAAGGCACGTGCTCCTGAATCGAAAGGTCTATAAACAGGATTACCACTTAGGCTTGCAAAGAGGCGGTTAGCGCTGTTGTTTGCGGGACTATTGGTAATTCCAGGACCTACTGCAGGATTAGTTCCATTGAGGAGTACTTTGCCCTCACCAAGGTCCATGAAGGCTGCAAAATTTCGAAGGGTTTCGGTATTCGTAGCTCGGTTCATCACGTAGACTTCTACTCGAGTGATGTTGACTCCGGAGGTCACTTGTGGAAGTCCTTTTAGCCAGCGTTCGTAGTTTTCGCGAAAAAAGTGACCTAGGAAAAAGTGTCTATTTTCGTCGTATTTGGAGCCTTGTATATCAAATGCCCTGCCTTGTCCATTGGCATCAATGACCAAGTTATCCCTTCGGCCTCGTTGGGTGGAGGCAACAGCAGTCACGTTGAGCTTGCCAAATTTCATTTCCGTTTTGACCCCGAAGAGATTTTGAGCCCCTTGGATCAATCGGTTTTGGATGGGTAAACTCACATTTCCCAATTCGATGGACTGGATGATGTCCTCATCGAATCCGTCGTATTCGAGTTTGAGTTGGTTTTGGAAATCGAAGGAATTGTTGGAGTCAAAGTTGGCCCCAATCTTTAATTTTTGGCCTAGGCTACCATTGACAGCCATTTGAATCTGCTGTTGGAAATTGAAATTTCCATTTTTCTGTTGACGAATGGGGATGGTGGGGTTGTCAATTCGTCTGAAAATTGCCCCAAAGTCCAGATTGACGTAGCCGGTAGGAATGATATTAATGGAATCGCCCCCAAAGATGCGGTCAAAAGTAGGGCTCATAGTCAAGGGAGGAATGAGCCTTCTTCCTTCTACAGCACTTTCTCCGTCTATACCGCGGGAGCGGGTTTTCCAATATTCTTGCCGAACTTGGTATTCTTGAAGTGGCGCAAATTTATCAAAATCGTATTCTTGCTGATTTCCAAGTCCTGTACTATCCAATTGGTCTTCCACTTGATACTTGAGGGTGGAGTCCATCGAAACTTGAACATTTCTATTTACAGGAGATGAAGGAAAGAAAGGAGATTTTTGGTTTAAAAATGGACCCCCGTAGGGGTACAGAGGGTTGGTTCTCCTATTTTGCCAAAGCAAAAATGAGGGAGCCAACCTCCGTTCATTTAAGGAATCAATTCGAGTTTTGGGTGTAGGATTTTGTTGTGCTTGAAGGAGTTGGAAAGGGCTTAAGGCAAGAAGCAGACCCAGGAGAAAAAGGAAACTCCGTGGCGCATTATTCAAAAAAATAAGTAAGTCCTGAACCTTCAATTCAGTGCGTATTAAGAAGTTTTTAACGATGCTTTTATCAGCTCTTCCAAGGAGATCGTTCCTCCACTCTTTTTAAGTGCGAGCGCAATATTTTTCTCTGCGACAGCCTTTGGAAAACCTAAAGTGACCAATGCCTGTAACGCTTCTTCTCTAATTTTATTGCCTCCATTCAAAAATCCTAATGGGGCATTAGATTCTCCTGGATTGGTTTTTCGGATCTTGTCCTTCAATTCTAAGATAATGCGTTGCGCGGTCTTGGTTCCAATTCCCTTTACTGCTTGGATGGTTGCTACATCACCAGAAAGTATGGCTTGCTCGATTTCTGAACTATTTAAGGAGGAGAGAATCATCAATCCTGTGCTTGGGCCTACCCCATTGATGGATGTCAAAAGAAGGAATAATCGTTTTTCTTGCTCCTCCTTAAAGCCATACAAGGTATGCGCATCTTCCTTGATGTGCAGGTAGGTGAGGAGGCGCAATTGCTCTTTGTCCTTGATGGCCGCATAGGTTTGAAGGGAGATTTTGACATGGTAGCCAATACCTCCTACATCGATCAAGACATAGGTAGGATCTTTGTGGACCAATCTGCCATTGAGGTAGTCTATCATAAACTTGATTTGCTGGATTGGGCATCCACTACTGCGATGGCGACCATGTTGACAATCTCACGAATGGAACTTCCAAGTTGTAATACATGAACTGGCTTATTCATTCCTAGCAAAATTGGACCGATTGCTTCTGCATTTCCAAGTTCAGCCAAAAGTTTGTAGGCGATGTTGGAAGATGCCAAGTCAGGGAAAATCAGGGTGTTTACCTCTTTACCTTTTTCGGAAAGGGCAGAGAAAGGATAGATTTCCTTTTGTATGTCTTGATTCAAGGCCACATTGGCTTGCATTTCCCCTTCGATAATCAAATCTGGATACTTCTCTTTGGCCAAGGCAGTTGCTTTGGACATTTTTGATGGAATATCTCCTTGTGCAGAACCGAAATTGGAATAGGAGAGGAGTGCGATTCGCGGAACCATATTGAAAAACTTCACCGCAGTTGCCGTAAGTCCGATGATATCAACGAGTTCCTCAGCGGTTGGATTGAGGTTGACAGTAGCATCTGCGAAGAAATAGGGGCCTCTAGGGGTATTCATTATATACATACCTGCTACCCGATTCACTCCTTTTTTGACTCCAATCGTTTGTAGTGAAGGTAAAATGGTCTTTGGGTAATCGCGAGTGAGGCCAGAAATAAAACAATCTGCTTCTCCTGTTTCCACCATCAAAGCCCCAAAATAATTCCGTTCCTTCACCAATCGGTTGGCATCCGTTTGGGTCATTCCTTTGCGTTGCCTTTTTTGAGCGAGGATTTTTCCAAACTTTTCATTCAAGGTATGCTCTTCCAAAGGATCGATGATGCTGACACCCTCTAAGTCAAGGGAATTTTCTTGAATAAGTTCTAAGATTCGCTCGCGGTTACCCAATAATATAGGAATAGCGATTTTTTCATCTCGTATTTGTTGGGCAGCCTTTAATATTTTGAGGTTATCTGCTTCCCCGAATACCACACGTTTAGGATCTTTTTTGGCTCTTCCGATGACAATAGACATCAATCGTTCGTCAATGCCAATTCGTTTTTGCAACTCTAGTTCGTATGCATCCCAGTCTTTGATGATCCGCTTGGCTACGCCGGAATCTATGGCAGCTTTGGCTACTGCAGGTGCTATGGTAGTGATGAGCCGCGGATCCACTGGTTTTGGGATCAGGTAAAAACGTCCAAAACTCAAATGGCTTTCGCCATAAGCTTTGGTGACAATTTCAGGCACGGGTTCTTTGGCAAGTTTGGCAATGGCTTTTGCAGCTGCAAGTTTCATTTCCTCGTTGATAACCGTCGCTCGTACATCAAGTGCGCCACGAAAAATATAGGGGAATCCCAGTACATTATTAACCTGATTGGGGTGATCTGACCGTCCTGTAGCCATCAACACATCTTCCCGAGCTTCAATTGCTGTTTCGTAAGCAATCTCTGGGTCTGGGTTGGCTAGTGCAAATACAATGGGGTTTGGCGCCATGGATTGGATCATTTCCGGAGAGATAATATTACCTGCAGAAAGCCCCAGAAAAACATCTGCTCCAGGCATGGCCTCAGCAATGGTATGAAAGTTTTGAGTAGTGGCAAACTCGATATGCTCTCCTGATATTCCTGGACGATCAGTCCGAATAACCCCTTCCTTATCACATACTACAATATGCTCTTTTTTAACTCCTAAATTCAAGTAAAACCGAAGGCAGGAAATGGCTGCAGCACCTGCACCACTGACCACAATGCGGATGTCTTCAATCTTTTTTTCAACCAACTCAAGAGCATTGATTAATGCGGCACCAGTGATGATTGCCGTACCATGCTGGTCATCGTGCATGACAGGGATCTTCATTTCATTCTTGAGAGTCTGCTCGATTTCAAAACACTCAGGCGCTTTGATATCCTCGAGATTGATTCCACCAAAGGTGGGCTCTAAGGACTTGATTATTTGAATCAGTTTTTTGGGATCCTTCTCATCTATTTCAAGATCAAAAACATCAATCCCAGCAAATTTTTTAAAGAGTACCCCTTTCCCTTCCATTACGGGTTTGGAAGCCTCGGGACCGATATCACCCAAACCCAATACAGCCGTACCGTTTGAAATAACCGCTACAAGATTTCCTTTGGAGGTATATTTGTACACATTTTCCACGTCAGCAGCGATTTCCTTGCAAGGCTCCGCTACTCCCGGAGAATAGGCTAGTGCTAAATCAAGTTGGCTGGAAACGGGCTTGGAAGGGACCACTTGAATTTTTCCAGGTGAGCCTTGACTATGGTAGTTTAATGCGTCTTCTCTTCTAATTTTAATCGCCATAAATGGGGAGGATATACTGGGTTTACTTTCCTTGATTTTCAGTCCAACTGATATTGGTGTTCAGTAGTACGGCTTGGATTTCTCTTAGGGCATCCCGGTGCACTTCATTTGGAAAATACACAAAACCTTCCATGTAGTAGAGTTTTCCTTTCTTTTGATCTACCATAAGGTATCCGAGGTAGGTACCGCCCATACTCAAATTGTTGGTTTTCCAAGTTCCTCGAATTTCGACCGTAAAATTATCATTAATCACCATGTTTCGAAAAGCTGGTGGGATTTGTTTTTCGCTGGTCATAAAGGAATTAGGGTCTTCGGGATCGCCAAAAATATGGACTTTGGCTAGGGAATCTCGAAGTGCTAGGATGTTTTGAGGAAAGGTTTGTTCCTCCTTGGTGTAATCACTAACATGAAAAAAGACACTGATATCAGGTCGTTTGTCAGTAGGTGAGGGTTGACGAAGCCATAGAAATCCAGGCTCAGACTTGGCGATTTGGTAAGAAATAGGAGGCATGATTTCAATACCTAGGTTCTTCCTTGCATCATTTTGAGCTGAAGCATTTTTCCGAGCCATTAAGGGCTTTGCCAAGCGATTGCGTTCACGAACTTCAAATAGATTCTGGAGTTGATCTTTATTTTTTCGCAGATTGGAAATCAACTCTTCTTCATTGTTTCCGAAGAGGTACAATACTTCTTGACCTTGAGCAAATTCATCTTCCATTCGAAGGGAATACATACTAGGATCTGCTGCTGCCTTGGCTTTGGATTCGGGTGTAAATTGTGCATTGATCACTTGGCTACCCCCTTTTTTATCATCAAAAGTGGTAACAAAGATTAAGTTGGTATACATTTTCAGCATTCGTGTCATGGCACGAGGATCTACCCGATGGACTTTAAATTGAGGTTCAGATCGGAGCATCCCGGGCAAATCTGCTTCAAAAATGGCACGTAGTTCTTTTCCAACCGGTCCTGCCCATTTAGTGGAATCAATGGCCAAAACGATTTCACCAATATCCCCTTTGGCTTTCGGTTTCATTGCGTTGGAAGTCTCTCCATTCTCCCCAGAACAGGAGAATAGTAACAAAAATAAAACGGGCAAAAAACAAAATTGGAGCGTTTTTTGGGTTAAAGTCATACTTTTTTGGTCAATGAGATAGATGTGGTTAATTTCAGTTAATGTTGGAAATTTATTGAAGCCTTTTTTAGCCTACAATCAAGCGTTGGCCAGGTTTAATCTGGGTCGAGTTTAGATTGTTCAAGCGCTTGATTTGTTCGATGGTTAGGGAATGCTTCTTGGAAATAATCCACAAGGAATCTCCGGGTTGCACGGTATAGGTTTTGGAAATAGCGACACTACTTTCATTTAGAGCTAATGTGGTTGAAGAAACCGTATTTTGGACTGGTTCTGCTTGGACGATCAAGATTTGGCCCACCCGAATTAAATTGGAGTTAAGGTTGTTCCAACTTCTTAATTGAGTGACACTCACTCCATGACGGGTTGCTACTTTGCCCAATACATCTCCAGATTTCACTTTGTAGGTAAGGCGTGAAGATTTGTTTGGAATCGCTTTAGAAGTATCGTTGGTTTCAGAGACCGAATTTGAGGCCAGTAATACGGGAGCACTTTTTTCAAGAGAATCACTGATCCAAGCCAAATTTTCTTTCACAAATAAAACTTTGGACTTTGGAATTCGAAGTGCGATGGATTGGTGCGACTCTGGGATTTTACGGGTTTTGATGGAGGGGTTTAGTTTTTCTAGATCCCCTAGACAAATTCTGGAAAGGTCGGCCATCTTTTCCAAGTTAAATGCTTGATTGAATTGAATAGACTCGTATTCCAAAGGGTAACTAGGTTCCTCCAGATGTAAGTTGTGTTCTTCCAAGTGGTTGAGCACGTAAAGCATTGCTTGAAATTGGGGGACATAACTCCGTGTTTCCTTTGGAAGGTGGTCGTAAATTCCCCAGAAAGTGGTTTTTCCTCCAGATCTGCGAATGGCCTTACGAACATTTCCTGGTCCACAATTGTAGGCCGCCAAAGCCACTTCCCAATTGCCAAACATTTTGTAGAGTGACTTGAGGTATTTGGCTGCGGCAATGGTAGACTTTTCTGGATCCATACGGTCATCTATGTCTGTGTTGGTATGCATGCCATACATCCGTCCAGTGGCTGGCATAAACTGCCATAACCCCACCGCTCCCATTTTTGATTTGATTTTAGGGTCTAGTCCTGACTCTACAATGGAGAGGTAGATGATGTCCGAGGGCATCCCCTGTTCGCGCATTATCTGCTCGTACATCGGAAAATACTGCTCTTTTCTGGCCAGTATCATTTGGATGTACTCTCTATTGCGAACCGTGAAGTATTGAATAAAAGAAAAAACGCGGTCATTTAATTCAAATGGCATCTCTAGATTCATGGCCTTAATGCGGTCTCCCACTTCTTGGTAAGTAAAGTCCGGCACATAATCGTAATGGTAGTTGGGCATGACAACCCCTTCCACGTTGCCTATGGATTCCAATTCATCTTGTTGGCCAAAAGCATCCAGGCTGAAAAAATGAATACTGCTCACAAGTACCACCACTAGGTGGAGAATATACTTCTTCATCTCTTGGTTTAATTTAAAGTTAAGCCACTTAAATAATGGCTAAATGCATACAATTCCCTTTCTTTAAAGGAATTGGAAATCACCTGGAGCCCAATAGGCATCCCAGAGTCATCCTTTCCGTTAGGAATGGAAAGTGCAGGCATGCCTGAGACAGATGCCTGTACGGTAAATAAATCTTCCAAGTACATCGCCACAGGATCATCACCATGTTCCCCAAATCTAAATGCGGTGGTGGGAGTAGTTGGAAGCAAAAGGTAGTCAAAATCTGTCAATAATTTTTCTGTAGCCTCTTTAATGATTCGTCGAACCTTTTGAGCCTTAGTAAAATAGGCGTCGTAATAGCTTGCAGAAAGAACGAAAGTTCCAAGCATAATTCTACGTTTGACTTCCTCACCGAAGCCCTCGCTGCGACTATTCTTGTACAATTGTTCTAGATTTTGTGAATGAGGGGACCGATAGCCATAGGTGACTCCATCAAATCGGGAGAGGTTGGCGCTTGCCTCGGCAGTAGTAAGAATGTAATAGGTGGGAAGGATGTATTTCAAGAGGGGAAACTCCACCTCCTGTACCTCGTGGCCTTCCAATTTAAGCTGCTCGACTAATGCTAGTGTATTTCGTTTGATTTCAGGTTGTAAAGTAGGGGCATGCAAGGCCTCCTTCAATATAGCCACTTTTACAGGTTGATTTGGAAGGGTAAGCGCGCTGTATGGAGCAACCAATTCTTGGGAGGAGGTGCTGTCTTTTGGATCATAGCCGGCTATCACTTCAAGTACCCGAGCATTGTCTAGGATGGTAGTTGAAAAAACGCCTATGGTATCAAAAGAGGATGCATAAGCAATCAAACCCCATCGCGATACACGAGAATAGGTTGGTTTCATCCCGACTACACCTGTAAATGCCGCGGGCTGCCGAACCGATCCACCCGTGTCTGAACCCAAAGTTACAGTACACAAATTGGCTTGTACTGCTACGGCAGATCCTCCCGAGGATCCTCCCGGAACCCGTGTGGGATCCAATTCTTGGAAAACCTTGCCATAACTGGAATGCTCGTTGGAGCTTCCCATGCCAAATTCATCGCAATTGAGGCGTCCAATGAGGATGGCGTCTTCGTCCAGAAGTCGTTGTACTGCAGTAGCAGTGTACTGAGAAATGTAGCCATTAAGGATTTTTGAACCTGCAGTGCAGGCATGTCCTTCGTAATTCAGGACATCTTTGATGCCAATGACCATTCCTGCAAGTTTGCCAGCACTACCTGCAGCAAGTTTTTGGTCTATATTTACAGCCTGCTCCATTGCGGATTGGGCATAAACTTCGACGAAGGCGTTGAGATGCGCCTTCGTCTGAATATTTTTTAGGTAATACCTTACAATCGATTGACAATCGCTTTCCCCATGCTTGAGGGCAAATTGGATGTCATCGAAGGAACGATACTTTTCCAAATGAATTGTACTAAAAAATTATTTTTTCTTGTCTTTCATTCCCTCTTCGAGATCGTTTTGGATGTCCTTGGTCGCGTCTTTGAATTCACGGATTCCGCGTCCTAGTCCACGAGCTAATTCAGGAATTCGTTTTGCACCAAACAAAAGGAGAATCACAAGAATGATCAAAATCAACGAACCTCCCCCAATATTTTGAAAGAAACCTAATGTAGTCATAATGCTGTGCGTTTAAAGATAGAGATACAAATATACAAGTATCAGGCGCTTACCCAAGGGGAACTGCAACTGATGTAAATCTTTTTTTTGAATGCCCGATTTTTCAACCTATTTGGCAATAATCCAGGTTGCAGGGTCCATGATTTGAAGACCTTTCCAAGTTTGGAAGTGCACTTCTGCCTCACCTTCGGCATTGGTTGCGACTTGTCCAATGACCGATTTCGCTTTGACTGTTTGACCATTGCTGACTGATATTGACTTCAGTCTGCTATACATGGTGAAATATTCACCGTGCTTGATGATGATCGTATTTCCATACCCTGGGATGGTGGTGATTTTGGTTACTACCCCATCAAAAACCGCGCGAACACTTGCATTGGGCTGGGTTCGTATATCGATTCCATCATTATCAAGCATGATTCCCTTCAGGGAAGGGTGTGGATAGGTACCATAGCCCTGCGAAACAATACCTTGTTCTACCGGCCAAGGGAGTTTGCCCTTATTTCCCGCAAAGGAACTCGATAGGGCCGCGGCCTCAGGTGTCATCGGCATACTGGTGCCTGCCTTTTTGGTACTGGTGCTATTTTCCTTTTTGGCGGCAGTTTCTGCTGCGCGAATTTCCGCTTCGATGGCTGCCTTGATCATGCGGTTGAGTTGCTCTTGCTGCTTCTTGGTAGCCGTTATCTGTCGTTGAATATCTCGTTCTTTCTTGGAAAGCGTATTTACTAGGCCTTGCTGCTCTTTGCGCATGACCTCGAGTTTTTGTTTTTCTGTTTTTTCTTCCGCCAATACTTCCTCCTTTTCTACTTTTCGCTCATCGAGTTGGATGCGTTGATTGGCAAGTTCTGTGGATAGTTTCTCGATTTGTTCGGCCTGTTTTTTTCTGCTTTCGGTGTATTGCTTTAGGTATTTCAAACGCATGTAGAGTTGGTTGAAATTGCTAGAACTGAATACGAAAGCCACAATGGAAAGGCCTCTATTAAGTTTGGAAGAGTTGTAAATCATGCGGGAATACTCCGCCTTCAATTCGATTAGCTGTTTTTCTAGACCTGCAATTTTATTTTCAATATCTAGGATTTCATTGGATAATAAACTTACCTCTCGATCCAAGGTGTTTACCAAACGATTTTGGCTTTTAAACTGGCTGGTGATCGCATTCAACTCTCCAATGGAGGTTTTTTTTGTTGCGGAAGTTTGTTTTAGAATGGCGTCAAATTCTTTTAGACGGGCCTGAATAGCTAACTTATCTTTCTCCAATTGCTCTCGAGACTTAGTAGATTGTGCATCCACTTCGAATGAGAGGATTAGGATATAAAAAAGCAAAAACAGACTCGCAATTCTTTTCATAGGTCTTAAAATCGGAATGGAAAGATTAATGGATCCGCTTGAGGATCTAATGAGGTCCAAGTAATGTAAATTCTAAAATTTTGAGTCACTTGAGGGCTTTCAAATGCAACTTTAAATAAGGCCTCTACAGGAAAGACTTGCGATTCTAAATTTTGGTATTTGGAAAAACTAGCCAAAAGTGATCCTTTACCAGCAATGGAGGTACTGGACAGATCGGTAACTTTTCCATGCCGAGTGTCAATTTTACTGAAGTACCGAACCTGGTCTCTGACTTGAGTTAATTCAAATTTTTTACCAACTCGCACCAGCCGGTCTTCAAAACTTGCGGGATAGGGACTGTCTCCCCAGAGGATGTTTTCAAATAGGCCTAAAGACAATTTGATGCCAAATCGCCGCTCAAATTCGGCATAACTGAGGTTGACGTCACCTGACCCCATCCGGTTCAAGATTTGGATTTTCTCCTGGCTCAGGAGACCACGAATGGCTTCTACACCCAATCCTGGAGAAAGCGAAAACCAAATTAAACTATCTTTTTTTGCACGTAACTGCAGGGTTCCTCGAGTGATTTTGCCTGAATCTTCCTCCAGTACGAGTTTGGCTTTGGCTAGTAAATACCCGTATTCCGTCTTGCTGGGAACAAAAGATTCCATTTCCTCTGTCCCAGTAGGGGAGATGATTTTTTGAGCACATCCCCAATTCAAAAAGACAAACAGCAGTCCAGTAAGTAGTCGCATCTTAGTCATGAACTTGTCGATCTTTAATTTTTTGTGCAAGGTGCTCCGAACCCTCAGGGCTTTCTTTCGCTTTTTTCCACCAAGAAACTGCATCTTCTACTTTTCCCAGACGAAATAGAATATCTCCATAATGCTCCATAAGCACTCCGCTAGGCTCTTTTTCGAATTTAAGTGCCTCTTCTAGGTAGGAAGCGGCTTCGGTATACCGCTGAAGTTGATACAAAACCCAGGCCAAGGTATCTAAGTAGGTCCCATTTTTCGGATGTTTTTTCACTACCCGCTGGGCCATTTCCAAGGCCTTTGGCAAGTCTTTTTTGGCTAGTGAAAGGAAATAGGCATAATTATTTAATACCTGCTCATCATTCGGATTCAGTGCTAGGGCCTTGTCAAAATTGGAAAAGGCCGTAACCTGATCGCCCAATTGGTAAAGGCTATTCCCTAGGGTACTGTAGGCTACCTGAGCCAATTGGGGATTCTTTTCAGCATTCAAACGAAGGGCCGTTTCAAGCGCCTGAACCGCTACTGAATCTTTCTTCTGTGCGGAAAGCAATGCGCCTTCGTAAAACCAAAATTCAGCGCTTTCAGGGAACTCCTCTATGGCTATTCGTGTGTAAATCGCCACTTCCTCGTAGTTGGTGCTTGTCTCAAAGGAGTTGACTATTACCTCTTCGAGGAGGCGTTCGTTTTTGGGTTGAATGGCTAGTGATTTCTTGTAGAGTTCAAGTGCTTCTCCTAACTTATTTTCTGCTTTTCTTCGGTTTCCAATGGCTTCTAAGACGAAGGCATCGGCAGGGTGCAATTCTACCAAAAGAACTTCTAGGCTATCAAGCATCTTATCTCGTTCGGCGGTTTTCATTTCCTGCAAGAGGCCTTGAAAGGTACTGGCTTTGGAAGAAGCAGCAAGATCTGGACTTGCTATGGCTTCCAATAAAAAGGTATTGGCCTGTGACATTTGACCCTTTTCTCGGTAAAGGGTGTAAGCCGTGAGTTGAAGCTCGGGCTGATTGGGATATTTGTTGATTTCTGCGCTGACCAGTTGGATGGCTTGGTCCAACTTGGCATTGTTGTACAGAATCTCGACTAGTGAAAGTACGTAGGTTGGGTTTCCAGGAAAGGATGAAATTAACTTTTCACCCTCTTCTACGGCTTTGCCGAGTTGGTCTTTGCGTAGGTAGATCCGTTGCTTTTGGACAGTAAATGGTTCGCGAACTCCATAATAGGCCTCTGCTCGATCCAGGGCTACTAACGCTTTATCAAACTCTTTGGCATTCAGGTAAATGGATGCCAATTCCAAGTTATACTGCTGATTTTTGGTGGACCCCGAAGTCAACTTTTCTAAGAGAGCGGCTGCTTCAAGAGGTTGATTTAAACCCGTATAAATTTCCGCTACCAGTAAGGCATAGAAAAGATTTTCCGGATCTCCAACTACCGCTTGCTGTGCAAAGGGAAGGGCTTTGTCGGCTTGGTTATTTTTTAAAAGTACCTCTGCCAATTTGAAAGATATGGCAGGCTCCTCCGGGGCAAACTCCCGTGCTTTTGCTAGGTATTGGTAAGCTTTTTCCAATTCTCCCAAGGCAAAGGCTTTTTCTCCTTCAATGAAAAAGCGGGTCGCATTTGCCTTTTGTTCTTGTGCTTTTACTTCTTTTTTGGACAAGATTACCTGCGGAAATCCTGCAATTGGACCCAGAAAAAGGAGGCAAAGAAGAAGAAAAATGGGGGTAACTCTCACTGAAGGATGGGATTTCAAATCATCTACACAAACATAGTGCCTTTTCCTCAATTTGGCTTAAGAAAAGGGGGGTATGCAAGGCTTATTTAAGATTTTTTGGCAAGTAGCAATCGGAAAAAGTTACGCTCTCCAAAAAACACGACCGCGAGAAATAAAAGTACTCCCGAATTTTTAAGGGTAAAATCCAAACTGGTTGTGCCGGTTTCCACATAAAATCCCGCATAACTTAAGGCAAATGCAAGGATCAGGTAGCCCATGCCCCTGGTAGTTTGGTAGGGAACAGGGTAATGTTTTTGCCCATAAAAGTAGCAGATTCCAGTCATCACCAAGTAACAGGCCACGGTACTCACCGATGCACCCATAAAGCCCCAGATTGGAACCAATATGGCAATACCTACCACACTAACTAAGGCTCCAGAAAACGTAATCCAGAAACTATAATTGGTCTTGTCTGTCAACTTAAACCAGATGGATAAATTGAAGTAAATACCCAAAAGTAGGTAACCCAATAACAGCATAGGAACAATGGAAAATCCGATTTGGTAGGCGTCTCCTTTGAGGAAAAGAGGACCAATCCAATGCAGATTGACTGAAATCAGAATCATTAACACGGAACAAAAAAGGATGAACCCATGCATGACTCGCGCATACAATTGTGGCGAATCTTTTTTCTTAGATTCCCTGAAAAAGAAGGGCTCCGCAGCATACTTGAAGGCTTGAATCACCAAGTTCATCAAGATGGCCAACTTGAAATTGGCTCCAAAAATACCAGCGGCCTCCCGAGAATTTAGCCCAGGATAATAGTCGGTAGGCAATACGTATTCAAATAGCAGTCGCGAAATAAGTTCATTGGTCACTCCTGCCAATCCCATAAATAGGAGCGGAAGGGAGTAAGTCCACATGGGCATTAGGATTTCTTTTTCCAATCGGAAGGAGAAAAAACCAGCACTCCACCAGACAAAGGGGATAATCAAGCCATTGGCAATTAAATTCGACAGGAGAATGTATTCCACACCCCAGCCCGATTGGTAGCCTAGGAAACCTTCTTCAAGTATGCCTCCTTGAATCCAACTAGGCATCCAAATTAGCAGGAGCAGGTTGAAAAATACGTTGAGGAGTATGTTGATCAATTTGGCTCCCGCAAAGGTTTTGGCCTTATTGTCCAATCTGAGTTTGGCAAATGGAATGGCGAGTACTGCATCAAAAGCGAGCAGAAGTGCAGTCCATTGAAATAAATAGGCTTGACCTGGGTAATCCATCCAATCTGCCAAAAGTGGAGCAGCAAGGTATACTCCAGATCCTAGCGCCAGGCTGGATAGAATCAATAGGGTCTGGGTGGTGTGGTAAACTCGCTTGGGGTCCAGATTTTTTCCAGTAGAAAATCGGAAAAAGGCGGTCTCCATCCCATAGGTAAAGACGATATTCAAAAAGCCGATCAAGGCATAAATCCCCGTAAAAGCACCCAGGTCTGCCTTGGTTAAGTACCCGGTGTATATGATGATCAGTAAAAAATTGATGGAGCGACCTAAAATGCTGCTTAGGCCATAAATGGCAGTTTGTCCGGCAAGTTTTTTGAGTGCTCCCATGGGTGGTTGGATCACTTACTCCCCACGGAATACAGGTTTCCGCTTTTCTAAAAATGCAGTGGTGCCTTCCTTATAATCTCCAGATTTGACGCAACGCGCAAACGAGTTGGCTTCAGTTTGGTAGCCATTTTCCTCTAGAAAAACGGCATTCACACAATCCACCACCATACCAATAGCAAGGGGAGCTTTGCTTCTAATTTTTTCTAAAATCCCTTCTGCTACTGCAATCGCTTCTTCCTTGGTAGGCAGCACATGGTTGACTAGTCCTAAGGTTTTGGCTTCCTCGGCTCCAATCATGTCTCCAGTCATCATCAACTCATTGGCTTTACCTCTCCCTACTAGTAAGGTGAGTCGTTGCGTTCCTCCATAACCTGGGATAATACCAAGATTGACTTCGGGCTGTCCAAACTTTGCATTGGCAGTTGCCACACGCATGTGGCAGGCCATAGCCAACTCGCAACCACCGCCGAGGGTGTAGCCGTTGGTGACCGCAATAACTGGCTTGTGGCAGTTTTCGATCATTGCAAAAATTTCTTGACCGCTTTCTGCGAATTTTCGTGCATTCACCTCATTGAGGGAAGCAATTTCGGTGATGTCTGCACCAGCCACGAAGGCTTTTTCACCTGCTCCAGTGAGGATGACTCCTTTGATGGTTTTGTCGTCCATGACTTGGTCAAATACCTGCCTTAGTTCTTCTAAGGTGGCAAGGTTCATGGCATTGAGTTTATCCTCTCGGTTGATGGTGAGGTAGAGGATTCCTTGTCGTTCTTCCGTGAGAATATTGACAAATTCAGACATAGTCATGCGGCATAGTTCAGACAAATATACCTCCCCCTCCAATACTACCAAATTCAAGGCCCTGGAAAAAACTAAATAACCCCCAAAAGCAGTGGGAATCGACTATTTTTTATTTATGTCATAAGGAGAATTTTTGAAGTTGAACCCCCATTTTTTAGCGGTTTTTCATACTTTTGCGGCACGAAAGACAAGAAGCTAAACCAACTTACTCCTCATGAACTCCAAAACAAAAATTACCGTAGCCTATGGAGATGGTATCGGTCCTGAAATCATGAAAGCTACCTTGGCCATCTTAGATGCCGCAGGAGCTCAATTGGAATACGAGGTCATTGAAATTGGAGAGCAAGTATATCTCAAAGGAATCAGTTCGGGTATGGCACCCAATTCCTTTGAGTCGCTTCGTGCCAACAAGGTTTTTTTGAAGTCGCCCATTACCACCCCTCAAGGTGGAGGCTTTAAGTCACTGAATGTAACTACACGCAAGTCTTTTGGCTTGTATGCGAATGTGCGCCCTTGCAAGGCTTATTCGCCATTTATCAAAACACATTTCCCAAAAACGGATTTGGTAATCATTCGGGAAAATGAAGAAGATCTCTATGCTGGGATTGAGCACCGCCAAACTCAGGAGGTCTACCAATGCTTGAAAGTAATTTCACAGCCTGGATCTGAAAAAATCATTCGCTATGCCTTTGAATACGCCAAAAAGTATGGGCGCAAAAAGGTGACCTGCATGACCAAGGATAACATCATGAAGCTGGCAGATGGCTTGTTTCACAAAACGTTTGACGAGATCGCGAAAGAGTATCCAACTATTGAGACAGACCACAAAATCATTGATATAGGGACCGCATTGATTGCAGAGCGCCCCGAAATTTTTGATGTGATCGTCACGCTCAACCTCTACGGAGACATTATCTCCGACGTAGCAGCGCAGGTAACCGGTTCAGTAGGCTTGGGAGGCTCTGCCAATGTGGGTGCGGAAGTGGCCATGTTCGAAGCCATCCATGGTTCTGCTCCTGACATCGCGGGCAAGGACATCGCCAACCCATCCGGCTTATTGAATGGAGCCATCATGATGTTGGTACACATCGGTCAACCAGAGATTGCAGAGAAAATCGCCAATGCTTGGATGAAAACCCTCGAAGATGGAATCCATACCGGCGACATCTACCAAGAAGGCTTGTCCACTAAAAAAGTAGGAACTCAGGAATTTGCTCAGGCAGTGATTGCTCGCTTGGGACAGGTGCCTAGTCAAATGGTTCCAGCAGTTTTTGGCAAAGAAAGCACTGCGCCAATGGATGTGGCCTTGCGACCTAAGCCAAAGGCAAAGAAAGAATTGATTGGAGTGGACGTATTCCTAGACTGGGATCAAAATCAACGGGATCCAAATGTCTTGGGTAATCTCTTGAATTCGCTGGATACTGGCGGATTGAAACTGAGTCTGATTACCAATAGGGGTGTAAAGGTATTCCCTGATGGCATGAAAGAAACTTTCTGCACAGATCATTGGAGATGCCGATTTAAAGTAGAAGAAGGAAAGGTCCTTACGCATGCCCAAGTGATTGACCTTCTTGAAAAAGTGGAAGGTCTTGGTTTGGATTTTATCAAAACGGAACACCTCTATACCTTCGACGGAGTAAAAGGATTTTCACTGGGACAAGGAGAATAACTCGAGTTTTTATCAAGAAGGGGAAAGCAATTTCCCCTTCTTCTTTTTAGTACATTTGCATGTCTCAAGCTTTGGCTAGCACACCGAATCCCATGCAAAAACGCGTGTTAATCATCACCTATTATTGGCCTCCAAGTGGAGGTTCGGGTGTCCAACGCTGGTTGAAGTTTGCCAAATACTTGCCCGAGGCAGGTTGGGAGCCAGTGGTTTTTACCCCAGAAAATCCTGATTTCGATCTTCAAGACGAGACATTACTCAAAGAAGTCTCCCCTAACCTAGAAGTTATCCGCTTTCCCATCTGGGAGCCCTATCAGTTATTTGCCAAGCTGAAAAAGAAAGG
>JACCDO010508039.1_pt1 | contig 30444 bp, 17 predicted proteins | sample 7446101 | NCBI WGS metagenome assembly JACCDO01 (sample SAMN15323440, study PRJNA562643) | freshwater metagenome | isolation source: river surface water | place: USA:Blue River Watershed | collected 2017-08-16
AGTGTGACACAGTGAACTTTCCTTCGTCCTCGTCGGTCAGGAAGAAAAACATATAGACCGGTCCCAGGGGTCTGGAAATACGGGAATTTTACAAAATCACCTACAAACTGTGTTTTAAAGCATTAATTATTATTTTTATTTGTCTAAATAAATAAATAAAAAAGACTTAAATTATGAGTTTATTCGACATACAGCAATAAGTTTTCATTTATACAATATGGTGAATAACTAAAGTAAATTTAGTTTAATTGGAGAAATATATTTGAAGAGTTTTAAATTTCTTAAAACTAAGAGTTCTTTTTGGAAGGAGTATCATCCGGAATCAGACTAGGGACTTTCGGAGACTGATCGGAACTGAGGACCCAGAAAAAAATTTTCAAGTTTATAAGAAAAGAAAAGTAGGTGGCAAGTTGCATTACTGAACTACTGCCAACAGGAATACCAAAAGCAATAGAAGCAAACAAATGATAAAAAATAAACTGGCTGAGTTAGGCTTATTAGACTTATTTCCTGAGATGGATGATAAGGATTTTCAACTTAACCATCCCATCCTTCAACAAATAGAACGTTTTAAAGTACTAGATTCATTAAAACATTTTGAATCAGTAAAACAATGTGTCGAAAAGAGTCAAGTATATACTATTAATGATGTAAAACCTATAGATAAGGACAGATGTATAAAGTTAGCAAATATTGATTTTGATGAAAAACATCGTATAGTGTCCATCGGAAAGGATGCAATAAGTAAAGGTAAAGTTGCTGCAGTAATATTAAGTGGTGGCCAGGGGACAAGATTGGGTTATAATGGACCCAAAGGGATGTATAATTTAGGATTACAATCAAACAAAACAATATTTCAATTACATATAGAAAAAATAATGAAAATAAGGGAATTATCTAAAAATGAAGGAACTGGTCAATTACCAAAGGTGCCAATATATATTATGACAAGTGATTTAAATGATACAATAATACGTGATTACTTTAATTCTGTAAATTTCTTTGGTTATCCTAGGGATGATATCTATTTTTTTGAACAAGGATTAATGCCGTGTGTATCAAATGATGGTAAGATAATAGTAGAAACGGAAACTTCTCTTTCGTTAGCTCCTGATGGTAATGGTGGTATTTATTATGCGCTACAACTTAGTGGCGCGATTTCACATATGGATGGACTAGGTGTAGAGCATTTACACATATATGGTATAGACAATGTATTAACAAAGTCATTAGATCCATTATTCCTTGGTATTTGTATCGATAGGGGTATAGATTGTGGTAATAAAGTTGTTAACAGAGCTAGTAAAAATGAAAAAGTTGGTGTTACAACAATTATAGAAAATCGGATGCATGTGTTAGAATATTCAGAATTACCTGCTGCTCTTGCAGATGCTTTAGATGATGGTGGTAATTTGTTATTTGGAGCTGCTAATATTTGTAATCACTACCTTTCGTTTAAATTTCTTGTAAATACCGTTCTACCCAATCTAACAGCACAATATCATTTGGCGCCTAAAAAAATACCATACCTAGATCCTATCAGTCGTAAAACCACAACACCTATAAGGTACTTTCTATTAATACTTTTTCATAACAAATTTTATTATTTGATTCTATATAGCAATAATGGATATAAGTTAGAAATGTTTATATTCGATGTTTTCCCCTTAGCAATAAATTGGCTTGTTGTAGAAGTTGAAAGATTCGATGAATTTGCACCTGTAAAAAATGAACCAGGTAATTCCACTGATTCACCAGACACTGCGATCATGCTTATGTCAAATCAAGCGAAACGATGGCTATTGAAAGCTGGGGCTAAATTAATTGATACAACTACAGAGAATAAAAAAAATGAAATTTATGAAATTTCATCTCTACTGTCATATGAAGGCGAAGGTTTAGATCATTATAACGGTATTGATATTTCTAGTCCTGTATATTTAAAGCATTGACATATTTTTTCTTAAAGCATCATGATGATATATGTCTTTATATATATTAATCTTTGAACCAATTCTCCTCGAACCGGTACGTGCTTTCAACAAAAAATTAAAACAAGTTAAAACAAGTTGAAATTTCTCCTCTAAGGAGTCCTACTGCTGTTCCAACTCCCAAACCATCGATAATCCCCACGGCTATCCCCTCAACTGTTCCAACTGCCTTGCCTCTTCCAGGTTCAGCGATTACTTTCGAACTGGAAATCCAACTATGGAGGCAATGTATGAAGATGAAATGTTACCACCAACTACGGAGGAGTTGTTAGGTGAAAATTTAGATTGGTTGAGTTGTGAAGAGAAAACGTTTGAATTACGTGGTCTAAAAATAAAGTCATTTAAATATATTTCAAAAATTGTAGGAACGACGCGGCATCCTATTTTCGCCGTGCATGGTGGACCAGGATTCACTCATTCTTACATAAAACCATTATTTTTACTTTGTTCATCTGGATATCCTGTAATTTTCTATGATCAAGCTGGTTGTGGCAAATCAACATTCATCGAAGATCCAGCTATTGAAGCACCTTGGTTGCTAACTATATCATACTACTTAGAAGAGTTGAACTCTTTGATTAGTCTCTATGCAGCTGAGAAGTACTATTTATATGGATCATCTTGGGGTAAAAAATTTTTTTTAAAAAAGTAATAAATATTTACTCATTACTTAATATTTTTGTCTAGGCACTATAGTAGTTCAAGAATTTGCAATAAAACAACCTACTGGTTTGTTAGGAATTATACTAGATTCCCCTTTATGCGATCCTGAACTGTATATTTCGACACAATTTAATAAAAGAATCAGCACGTTACCTTCATTTACTCAAAGATTATTACAAAAATTGAACGACGAAAAGAAATTCGATCTTCCACTTTATAAATTACTCGATAAAGAAATATCTAAGCATTTTGTTTGTCGCACAATTCCACTCCCTCAACTTTGGTATGATAGTATTGATGGAATGAATGACCAAATTTACAGACTAATGCAAGGTGAGTCAGAATTTACAATTGGTGGTATTTTGAAAGATTGGAACTGTACGAACAAACTTTACTTGATACAGGTCCCATGTTTTGTTATCATCGGAGAATATGATACTATGACAATCGAATGTGCATCAAAAATTATTGAAAATATTCCACTAGCTCAAAAGCTATGTATTATCGAGCGAACTTCTCATTGCAAATTACTCGAAGAACCAAAAGCTGTTACTAGCGAAATTTATTGCTTTTTAGAAACAATACCGAACAAATAAATAATTTAATTAATTACAAACATACTTTAAAAAGTATTTAGTTATAGGGAATTTTAAGGGTAGTGCACAAAAGTTGTAAGGTATTTGTGCAAACTTTGCAGGTGGTAATGGATATTGTATGTATGTATCGATAATTAAAAACGCCAAATCTAATCGACTAATATTATTTTTATTATTCTCAGTAAGTATATTTCGTTTGATTAAATCATTTGTGAAAGTATCAAGAATATAGGAAAGTTCGAACACATCCTCGAAGTTTTTATTTTTAATTTTGTCTTCGTAATTTTTGTACTTGTTTACGTCTTCTTCGTCTTTGAAACATCTAGCTCTATAAACAATTGCTATTCTAAGATCGTCAGTGGTATAATTTTGAATAATTTCGCCGTTACTTTGAATGACCCATTTATTATCACCCACAAACCGTAAAACTGAATCTTTATTTTTATCCAAATGTGGCGCTTTAATTTTGGGCCTATAAATTGTACTAGCATGTATCACTTTACTCCCATCAACTAGCGATCCTGAATTAGGTGTTGGCAAAACTGATTCGAAACTTGTATCATTATTGTACCATACAAATTCTCCACCTTGATCAATGGTATTGCTAGGATCCCATTGATGCAAATATCCTACAACTTGAACTTGATCAATAAACTTTTCACTGAATAAATTAGAAAATACCATTGCAACTATTAACCATTGTGGAAATTCAAATCTTGATGCACCCCAAAAATATGGGCTATCTATATGTAATGCCACAGTTTGACCAGGAACTTGGATAATAAAATTAAATTGAAATGGATTTAAATATTTTTTTCCTATCGGACAAATACTTTTAGCTGCTTCCTGAAATTTTTCTGATTCAAACAATTTTTTAACAGCAGGATATTGATCCAAGTCTGAAATAAAAGTATATCGTCCGAATGAACTTACGCGATCAACTAAATCTTGATACATTTCTTTAGAACCATCAATTCCACCAGTCATAACATAATGCTTACCTATATCAACACGTTGAGGTGGTATACATTTTGATTTATTCATATTTGGAAATAAAAATTTATGTGTACAAGTTCCATCTTCATTAATTGGTTGTGCTTCGCCAATATCTTCATATAACGGTTCAAATCCTTGCGCTTTACTTTGATCTACATTCGATGAATAATTCTGAAAGGTTTTTATAACATCTAATAAATCTTTAGCAACATCTTTTGGAATTAAATTCTCCATCACGACGACTGGATGGTTAGATAAATTTGGTGCAATTTTTGCACGTTGCAATAAATGAAACCAGAAAGAAATACCTAAACCTAGTACTATTGGTATAACTGTAAATAGAGTTCTACACGTAGGATAACTTTTACTTCTGCTGCTGGTATTAATCTCCGACATCGTAGATAGATACTATTATAAGGTTGGTTAACTGTGTAGGTCGGTAACTGCGAAGGTTGGTCGTGTGGTTGAAGCTAGTGGAAGATTTTTTACCGTCTGATTTTTTCCAAAGCCTGGAATTTAAGGTTGGAAAGCTGTATTACCATACCAATTTGTAGTAAGTACCAAAAGTCTGAACCTAGGAATACCTCTCATTACAGGTGATCCGACGGTAGAATAAGAATATTCATTGCGAAAGTACAGCTTTACCAATAGGATCAAAAATATATCGATAATTGCCCTTTATTTACTCGCGTATGCATTTTTACTTTGAAATCTAAATACTTGTAATGAAACGTATTATCGGAGTGTTTGCCTCAGCTTATGTATGTAATTCTATAAATATAACAAAATGTGATGATAAATTATTTGACTGTGAACAACCTGTATGTAAACCAAAAATAAATATGCTATTAAAATCAATGGAAAATCTTAAAAATAAAGAGAATGAAAATAGTATGGGTAAAAATATTACAGTTGAAAATGTACCTAATAATATGACTACCAGTATACCATCCCAAAAACATGGTTGTCCTGTTGATAGAGACGATTTAGGTAGAAGTACTTGGAATTTATTACATACTATAGCTACTTATTATCCTGATAAACCAACTGATGAGCAAAAAATAGCTATGATACAATTATTAAAAGGATTAGCAGAATTTTATCCTTGTAACATTTGTAGACCTGACTTTTATAAAATAATTAGCACAACTAATCTAAATTATGTTGTAATCAACCGAGAATCTGTTAGTATTTTTATTTGCACTTTGCATAATGAAGTAAACAATAAGTTAAATAAACCTTTATTTACTTGCAATTTAGAATCACTAGATGAACGATGGCAAAAAAGTACGCGTAGTGAATGTAATGAGGTTGAAAATATAAATAACGACGAAATGGAACAAAGTTAACAATTAAAACAAAAAACACAATATTAGACTATTTCCCATAAAACTATTAGTGTCATCATACTTTCTAAGATTGTCCAAGACCATGTAATATTCCTTTAAACCGGATATCACATATACCATCAAAATATTTATTAATTAATGCAAAAAAAACCTCTAGAGTCAGTAATGAATCAGAACCAGCTTGATGCATCTCACCAACTCGATCAACTTGAAGAGTTTCCGCGACTGCACTCAATCCTCCATATAATTTTTTAGTTGTCATCATGTATTTAACGTCAAAAATATTTGGAAAGTATAGTTTTAGTCCATCAAGAAATTCAATTTCATTTTCTGGTAACGGAGCGCATGTCAAAGTTTTTAATAAATATCCAAAATCATAACTAGAATGAAATGTTATCCACTTGACATTTTCATTTAATACCAGTCCTGACATCATTAATAATTCACTAAACTTGTTTATTTCAATACCGTATAATGCAATATTGTCAAAATTTATACCACTTTTTTGGAGTAAAGTAATACTATCTTGATTAAAAGTATCAACCCCTAAGTCGAATTTAAAATTAAATTGCCAACATGTACATCCATCATTGCAAAAGTTTCCATTTTCATCAGCTAGAGCAATTCCAAATTGAATTAATTTCATAAGATCTACATTAGCTCTTATAGTTTGATACTGATAATCTTTTGAATCTCTACTCGATAATCCAGCCGTTACAACTCCAGGAAACTCAGTATCCATCGCTATATAAGGATAGTGCTCAACAAGAGCTCTTATATGCTCCATTTCCTCCTCTAAATTGTAGTTCCAAACCTCCCTTATGATTATCCTCTGCTGATACTCTTTTGAATTTGATACTTCTGCTGAATCAAATACAGGAAACTCGGTATCATTCATCGTATTATTGATATTGTGTAGTAAGTTAGTATGTGTGACAACTAGTTCCAACTTTTTTAATTATGTGTTGATCTCAGTTAGAATTTGCGAGAGAAAAAAGGGAAAAAAATCCAGAGTTGGAAGAGTTCCAGAGTTGGAGTCCAAGAAGTTCTTCGACTCATTTCAGTATACTACCGACATATAGTGTGATGAGTGACAAGTGGGAAGAAGCGTTCGATGAGGCTTCTCAAAAAGTGTACTACTATAATTCTCAGACCAACGAAACATCGTGGGAGAAACCAGTATATTCTCCAAATTTTGGAGAGTCTGAGGAAAAGGGGGACGAAGTATTAGATAATAGTAGCGAAGATCATATGGACAACTGGACCTGGTCCCTAGATGAGAATAGTAATACATATTATTATATTAATCTAAAGACTAATGTTACTCAATGGGAAAGACCTAAATGCTTTGGTGACGAGAATAAGGATGGCGATGAATCTTCTGTTGGTATAGAAAATAATATAAACGACAACAATTCTGAAGATGATGATCGAAATAATTGGACAAGTATTTTAGATGAAAATAGTAATACGTATTATTATGTTAACTTGAAAACAAATGCATCTCAATGGGAAATGCCACCATGTTTTAATTCAAAAGGTGAAAATATTGAAAATGTTAATGTTTCAGATGTTACGAATTCAGATAATATTATTGCAACCAACATAAATACAAAAGAAGAAAATGAAATGAATCAAATTGAAAATGATCTAAAGCAGATAGAATTGTTATCTGAAATATTGCCATTTTCGAGTGCAACTTTGATGAACTTATATAGGGCAACAAAAGTTACAGATGATTCAAAGCTATTAGTTGAAAACTTAAAATCATTATCAACTCCATTGCAAGTGCAGAGTAATAAGATAAATAATATATTTGAAAATATTATTCCTTCTAGTTTAATTACAAAAATTGATGAGTTAGCAGTGCACTCCGGAGATAATTTAACATTATTACAACTTATTTCTAATAATATTAATATTAATAATATTGATGATAATATAATACTTGGACTAATTCCAAAAATATGCGACTACAAATCTAAATTTTCTATGCCTCAGTTTTATAAGCAGTTCTATAAAAGCAACAATATAGAAAGATGGGTTGAATCTAAATTGTCGTGGTCTCCCTCGTTACTTTCAGGTATCATTTATAATATCATTTTTAGTTCTACTTATTACTCTTTTATTACACTATAGAACCTATAATGCGTCTCAAATCGGAAAAGGAAGTAAAAATTGCTTTATTACTTAACCAACATATACTATGCTATACCGGTGACTGTGATTCTAGCACCATGGCATTAACTCATGCGGTAGAGATATTAGAATTAATGCTTAATTATTTAAATTTAGATCAACCACATCATAATGATTATGATATTAACAATATAACTGATTTTACTAAAGATGAGATTTCCGTGGATGATTATGAAGATTGTGATAACTTAGATAGTAATGATCCATTGTTTTCACATGCTGTTTCTACTTTAACGGATGAGTTATATTGTCAGCTATACAAGCAGTTACGAAAAAATCCTTCCTCAATATCGTTAATAAAATCTTGGCAACTTCTTTGTATTTGCTTAGTTTCAATTCCACCATCGAGTATATTATTACCGCATTTGTTATGCTTCTGTGCACTGTCCATGAAAACCGACTATTTAAAAAAGTCGTACCCAGTCAATGATGTCCGCTATGAATCTATTAGTAGTAACAATAGTTTATTTAATGACAAGCTGAATAATCTAATTTACCTATCAACTAGATGTTGCATAATTCTGATGTTAACTCAAAATTCATTGCGAACAATCAAACCTAGTAAAGAAGAAATCTACAACACAATAAATGGTAGCATTCATCATAAAGTCAAGTTATCTTTGCTAAATTACGATGAGTATTTATTTGATATTGATTATTGGTGCACTATTGATATGCTTAAGATTATGATATGTGACAAATTAGGTATTCAAGAACTCAATAGGTCATTTTTTCATATATTTGAAATGACTAAAGTCGAAAGTAGTAATAAAACAAGTCCAGGAATGTTGCAGTTGTCAGGATCGATTCGTGTACTAGATATTTTGGCGAAAATAGAGAATAAGATGGAAACGTCTTATGGTATATCTTCATATCTAGTCTTCAAGATATGCAATAGATTTATTTTACGTGATTTAGATAAGTTTATGATAGACAGCGCAGAATATGCCTTAATATATCATGAAACTGTTAATGATATCATTTATGGATATTATCCTATGTCAAAACAAGATTGTATGTTTCTAACAGCATTAAAGTTAAATGAAATTGTTGCACATGAAGGAAGAAGCATAAGTGATCCTGGTGGCTTTAAAGTGAATGAAAATTTTATCTCGGAGATATTGCCGAAGCAAATTTACCAATTGGGTCATAATGAACGTGAAATGGCTATTTCCCAAATAAAGATAATGTTTTCAAAATTTAGTCAAAAATTATGTATCCAAGAAACTAGGCAAATATATATAAATTATATGAAAACTGTGAAATTCTTCGGTTGCTATTTTTTTAATGCTGAAACATTATTTCCTGGTGCAACATCTCCCTCAAAGGTGATATTAGCAGTTAATAGTAATTTTATTATGATACTTTCTCCAGCTTCGATGACAATCTTTTTAGAGTTGACAATGAACAAATCACAAGCTGTAGGCAGACAGCACATAAAATCATGGATAGCATGTCATCATACTCTAACCCTTAAACTAAAAAACAAGTCAAATTCAAATGTTAAAATGTACGAAGAATTACATTTTGTTACTGAAGATGCAGTAAAAATTGCAGATTTACTAAGCTCTTGTTATAAATAATTTTTTTATTGTAAACACTTTAAACAATGGTAAATTTGAATATTCGTACGGAAAAATCCTCGGAACAGGTAGCAAGATATTTAGTCATATCGGCATTAATTAATGGTCTCCATCGAACCCTCTTAACTGATGAACCATGAGCAAATACTGAATCCACACTAGTAATAAAAGTCGAATATACTTCATTTTCACTATTTTTCACATCATCGTCAAGACTCTTACTAATTTTAAATATTGATATGTCGCCTAATTCACTACCAACTGCCATAAAATCATTCAAAATATCAACAGAAGTTACAGACACTTCATTAAAGGGCAAAAATGAATGAATGCATTTAAGTTCATTGATTGTGTTTTCCGATTCGCTCTCAAATTTCCATAATTTACACATCCCATCCCGAGATACTGAACACAATAAGTCATTAGATACCCATGCTGCATCCCATATAATCCTTTTGTGGGCATTCTTTTTTGCTGCAAAAATTGAAAAGGCAGATCGATTACTATCATAAGCATATACACATAATGTTCGATCTTTACCAGCGCTAATTAAGTATTTATCGTCCTGCGAAAATCGTAAACATACAACTGTACTCTCATGCACTAGTAAAGTTTGGTGCATTAGCATTGTAGATGTGTCCCAGATTATTATACCAGCGGTAGCAGGATTTCTTGCTTTACTAGAAGATGCCAGGTATTTTCCACATTTTGTAATAGCTGTAATTACAACATCGTTTGAATGTCCGTAAAGTTTCTTTATTTCAGGCCATATTGTGTAATCAGATAGTTGGGATTCCAATGGTATACTAGACCAGTCTAATGTTGATACATTCCTAGCATCCAACTCCTCGCGCTCTTGTTTGCTGATTAAATCATATGCCTTGTTAGATAATCCAAGCTCTGGTATAAATGCCCTGTATGTCCTGTCACTTGTTATATCATTATTAGACCATTCTATTGATGAAAGCTTCTTAATTCCTTCTATAACGCAAACAGGTGCGTCAAATTGACGGATAAGTTTTTCGTCTCCTCCAGTAAAAATCATTAATGATGGCTTAGGACACATAGCTATTGTATGCAAATCATATCCATGAATCTGTGGTCGAGATATCTCATGCCAAAAACTTTTCTGTGCACGAAGAATAGGAGCAAATAACCTACAAGTTTGATCTGATGACACTGAAATTAAATACGATCCATCAGTCGCCCAAGAAATGTCATTAACAGAGCCAAAATGTCCAGATAAATATGGTTCTGGAAACCATCTATCTAAGGACATATTATGCTTCCATAAGTGAAAAGAACCTCCAAAACCAACACCCAAAACAGCAGTTCCATCACTAGACACGTTGCCATTGATAAATCCTAGTAAATTCGCACCAATACTTCCACCTAAAGTTCCCCCAATATCTCCAAATCGAGTAATAGGTTGCCAAACGCCACCTAATTGTGTATCAGGTTTCCAAATAATCATATTTCGATCCATTGATGTTGTAAATAACTGTAAATTACTATTAGCAGTTCCATTAATTGTACGTTTCCAGTGTACCGATGTGATCCAATCTTCATGACCTAGTAATAGGGCATCAAAGAAAATTGAATAACTTGTTCCAAAAATGTGAAATGTTAATCTTGATTCAGATAAATTTTCTTCGGGTACCAATTCTACGTCACCTTCATCTCCTTCAATATTATCACCATCATCACCTTCATCAACATGATTATTGGAGACATCAGATTGGGTTAGTATAGCAGAGTCGCTATCTTCACTTTGCAATAAAAATGTTGGAGCAATTCTCCAAATTCTAACTTTACAGTCCTGAGACCCTGTTGCTAATAATATATTATTATCACTATCACAATATGAGCTGATACTAGTAATCCACTCTTCATGTCCGACTAATGAACCGATATATGAGAACACCGGAAATGTTTTAGTTTCATAATCTAAAGTAGTAGCTCTTAAATGAATTTTTGAATCAACGCAACCAGAAACTAGTAAAATTGTAATTGTATTTGATTTCATTGTAGGGAGTTTTACTAGGTTCAATGCATTCGCCATTTGTATCGATTGTACTTTAAATTCATCAATAATGCTAAAACTATTCGCACCATTTTCAACTGGTATAATGCTATCAGAATATTTATAGAGCCATGAAACACATTTACCAGAACTATCAGAACCAACGATGAAATGACAGTTTTGGTCAATACTCAAACAGGACAAGAGCTGAATTGACGCTTGAAAATTGCCGAGTAATGTTTGATATTCATGCCATTGACAAAATGATTCTAAAGAACTAATGCTATACTTACATCGCCATATTTTAATAGTCAAGTCACTACAAGAGTAAATATATAAATAGTTCGAATTTTTTATATAATCAATACTATTTATGCGCCCTTTATGTCCTCGTAGTGTACATAATACTGCGGGTGTTTGTTTAGAGTCATTGTAAATTGTAGATATTGCAACTGTATTGTTCATTGCATAAACTAATATACCATCGGTAACTCGATTCTGATCGTAGAAACTATCATCCAATGAAATCCATTTACAGCAACTTGATGTAGTGTTTGATCCTCCTGATATAAAAATAGATTCCATTGAATTCTTTGCCTGGAGAATGTTTCGTTCGTCCGATCGCTGCGATCAGTCAGTCGATTACCTATTATATATTATAATATATTTTTTTATATATATTTTATCGCCAATTTCACTGATTTCTTACGGGCCCGGACAAACAATGTCGAATTGTCCAAAGGACATGAAACAATGTCCAAAGGACAATGACCAAAACGAATTAATCAACAATTATGAAGTAGTGATGAAAGAGTAAATAAGTCTAAAAATGTATGAAATCTTTTTGCAGGGACTGAGAAGTTAAAACAACAAAATTCTTATATTAGCATTTATTTGTGCCATTAAGTTGCGAGTTTGTTAGATATAACACATAAATACATTTCTGTTTGATTATGTCAAATTTTATTCGTCAAGTTCCTGTTGATCCTGGAGTTGAAGGAGCTCTCGAAATCCAGAATTGCTGCAAAAAAGGATTCATTTAGGAGGTGAGAAAGTTACGCAAATATTAATTCGAAATGTTTAAATATATTGCCCAACGAATCTTATTGAAATCAAATCAGTCTAAATTTATTACTTCGAAAGGAGGTAGTTTAGTTCGAGCATTCTCAGTCGTCTCGAACAAGCAATTAAGTAGTAAAGGATATCACCAATTGTTTGCATTTACTATTGCGCTTTCTTGTGTGACATATCAATGTGTACAATCATCCCCAGCGTATAATTTTTGGGATACTGTGAATATTGCTAATGTGAAGAAGGATATCATAGAAGCTATTGATAAAGAGGATGAATCAAGAGGTGATGGTACAGGGATTGGACCCACACTTGTCCGATTGGCATGGCATGCTAGTGGCACTTACAGTATTCATGATAAGACGGGAGGATCAAACGGTGCTACGATGAGAATGGAACCAGAAAATAAATGGGGTGCAAATGCTGGTTTAAAGTTAGCCAGAGAATTTCTTGAACCTATTAAAAAGAAATATCCATCATTATCATATGCTGATTTATGGACTCTAGCTGGTGTTTGTGCAATTGAAAATGCTGGAGGACCTCAAATTTCATGGCAAAAAGGACGCACAGACTCTCCAAAACCTACTACAGTTCCTGATGGACGTTTACCTGCTGCTGATAAAGGAAGCGTATCTGCTACAAACCAAGGAACTCGAGAAACCTTTTATCGTATGGGATTTAACGATCGTGAAATCGTTGCATTAGCAGGAGCTCATGCACTTGGTAGATGTCATACTGATGCTTCAGGTTATTGGGGTCCTTGGACACGTGCTGAAACAACATTTTCCAATGAATATTTTCGTTTACTTCTTAGTGAAAAATGGACTGTTAAGAAGACTCATGAGAATAAACCATGGAAAGGTCCATTGCAATATGAGAATAAAGATGGTACATTAATGATGTTGCCTGCTGACTTAGCTTTAATTCAAGATCCTGAATTCAAAAAGTATGTCGAGATATATGCTGCGGATGAAAAAGTATTTTTCGCTGACTTCGCTGCTGCTTTTTCGAAACTACTTGAGCTAGGATGGAAACAATTTTAATTTTAGTAATACTCTTTAATTTATAAATTAAATAAATCATCTTAATTCAATGAATTGGATTCACAAAATGATTCCCGGCCCTCGGACATCGGAACACCACATCATAAGTTGGAAGGTACTACTTCTGGTTTGAACCTGGTACTGAACTACCGTTTTCTTGCAAAAATGGCACCACAAACTGGTAAGGAAAATGTGAACTTCAGATCCACTGATAAATCTACTACTGCATTTAGAAAGCAAATAGAATCAGATACGATTCAGGTGGACGATAAAGTATACTCGGCTAAGTTATTAGCCTCAGTACATCCAGGTGGTGAATTATTTATCAAAGCCTTTGCGGGTAGAGATGCTACTGAGGCGTTTCTATCATATCATCGTAGAAAATTTCCCCATGAAAAAATGCGTGACAAACAAGTCGGTGATAATATTTCTACTAAAAGTAATCAAAATGTGGATAATGATTTCTTAGAATTATGCGATATTATAGACAAAGTTATACCTAGAAATCAATCATTTGCTAATTTTGGTTATTTTATTAAAATTGGTTTCATCATAACAGTTGCATTTGGTCTTGAATTTTATATGCACTATACCAAGAATTATAAGTGGTATTTAACTGGAATTTTAGGATTATTTATGGCTCTTATAGGTTTAAATATACAGCATGATGCGAATCATGGTGCAATTTCTAAACATCCTACAATTAATCGTATTTTAGGATTGACACAAAATTGGATCGGTGGATCCGCTGTAGATTGGATTCATCAACATGTAGTCCAGCATCATATTAATTGTAATGATGTGCATGAAGATCCTGATCTTGCAGGCGGGTTAATACTTAGACTTAATCCTTTGAAAAAGGTTTTAAGTATCCATGCTATGCAACATATATACCTCTTTTTATTATTAACAATGTTTGGGTTTTCTGTAGTCGTGGAAAGTTTTAAAAATGTGATCACTGGTTATCACTTCACTCCAATGTCTAAGTTAATATTTACAAATCGCATGTTTGAAATTTGTACTAGCTTATTTTTCTTAGCTCGCTGGGTATACTTACCTTACTATCAAACAAATAATATTTTCACCTTGGTTGAGATTATACCATTATTCGTTGTAGCTGGTTACTATTTGGCATTTTTCTTCGTAATATCTCATAATTTTGATGGCGTTGAAATGTTTGATAAGTCAAATTCAAGTTGTAATCAATCATTTTTATACAAGCAAGTCTCAACCTCAAGTAATGTTGGAGGTTCTTTGTTATGTTTTTTAAATGGCGGACTTAACTATCAAATTGAGCATCACTTATTTCCTCGTATATCACATGTTCATTATCCTAAAATTGCACCATATGTTAAAGATTTTTGTGATAAAAAAAAAATACCTTACCGTCATTTCCCTGACATACAATCTAATGTCATGGCATGTGTAAAACATTTGTATGAGATGGGTCATGGTAAGAGTAAATTTTGAATAAAGTTAAGTTATTATTGTATATTTTTTATTAACCTTCCGATTTACATAGTCAAATATTTATTTTTCACTTACATTACTTCTTTCCTGAGTTAACGGTTAGAGGCACGATAATAATAATCAGTAAAAACGTGATCAATCCACCTATTAATAACCACATTTTAATTTTTTTCCAGAACATTTTTTCGTGTAATTCTTTAGACGATTTTTTAAAAGCGATCGATTGTTCAACTATTTCCTTTGATTTTTCTTCTATATTATCTAGTTTTTCAGTATTTTCTAAGTGTAGATAGATAAGTATGTAAGTTTATAAATAATGCGAGAAAATAATTAAATTCAAACCTAAAACTTGTTTGATATTTTCATTCATCACCACCTTAACAACATTAATTTTTTCTTGAACTGCTATAAGTTTATCTAAGGATGCAGGATCGGTGTATTTTTCTGCTATTTCTTGTAACACATCTTTTGATACTTTAGATAAAGATTCTTCAGTAGCACTTGGAACTTTTGGACCAAAGTCTGAGGAAAATTCACTTTTAAGTTCATCAAGCGCTGAAAATGCAAGTCTAGCTGAATATTTCTTCACAGTAACAATAACGTATATTCTTCCTTGTTTGTCTAGTGTGTAATGTATCGCATTACTATGGTCTCCACTTACGGAGTATCGCTTACCAATTTCAATTTTAGTACTCTCGTTAATGCATTGTCTTATTCCTTGCTTGATTCTATTTTTCTCCGCCTTATCCGTCGAAACTCCAGCATAGTATGATGCTACTATTGTTTTATCATTGTTACGAATAACAACTAGCATATCTACTGCATTTTTGGACCCGTTTGACTCTTCTATTTTCTCTTTATCCTTTTTCTTAGGACTTTCAGATCTTGAACGATCATTTTTTGTTTGACTCGATTGGCGTGATTCACTTGCTTTCTTGGGCATTTTATTGGTCAAGAGGGCAATGTAATTATTTGAATTCTGATCTAACCAATTTAAATAGATGATCTGACCTTAACTTACGATGTTATTGACACAGGCTTGACAGATACAGAAAACTTTTTGCTGTGATACATATAATTTTTTTAATAAATCGGATCCCAGATCAGAGAGGTCACAACTATAACATAAACAGGAATTTTTATCACTTATGATGTGTAGAAGGCATTCCAATTCAAATTCGTATACTCTCATTGTTATGAACATTATAGCCGATCGATGTGAACTTCCGTGTGTGTGTGTGCCTGCAAGCTAGTGTGTGCCTGAAGCTAATCCGACCCAGCTTCATAATATATATGACGCATTGGTACATTGTTGTGCGAAGTCCGAATACTTCGACCGATGGCTGTTTTGCTAGTTCGTATAGCCTCTTTGTTTCTAAGATTTGTTATTATTTTCACCTGTTCTGTAAATATGCTTCTATACTGCAGTTCGTTGAGTAGAACGAAGATATTACAGCAAAATACACGACTAAATTTAATCAGACTATATGAAAGTACAAGTCCATCTTCATCAGTCAGAAAAAGAGTTTTATCTGGTGTTCAACCAACTGGTTCGTTGCATTTGGGTAACTATTTAGGTGCGATACGTCAATGGGTGCAGTATCAAGAACAATATAGTAATTACTTTTGTGTTGTTGATTTACATGCTATTACAGCACCTCATGATCCTAAAAAATTGCGAGCTGAAACTTTACAAAGTGCTGCAATGTATCTAGCTTGTGGAATAGATCCTAAAGAAAGCAAAATATTTATTCAATCTCATGTAAGAGCTCATACTGAATTAGCTTGGTTATTGAATTGTATAACTCCTATGAATTGGTTAGAGCGAATGATTCAATTTAAAGATAAAGCAAAAAAACAAGGTAATTATTATAATAAATTTTATTCTTTTTTCTAGTGATATTAAGATTTCGTACTAATTTTATATATTATCAGGCGAAAATGTTGGTGTGGGTTTATTTGATTATCCTGTATTGATGGCTGCAGATATATTACTATATCAATCGGATTTAGTTCCTGTTGGTGAGGATCAAAGACAGCATTTAGAATTAACTAGAGATATTTGTAGGAGATTTAATGACCAATTTTGCAAAAATAAAAAGAGACAAGTATTCAAGGAACCGTTGGCATTAATTGTTAAAGAGGGGGCACGAGTTATGTCATTGCAAGATGGCACCAGTAAAATGTCTAAAAGTGCAGAAAATGATTTATCTAGGATTAATTTATTAGATTCTCCGGGTAACATTATATTTCTTTCTATTATTACTCTATTTCGTTGCTTATGAGTCTATATTTTAGATACAATATCCAAGAAAATAAAAAAGTGTAAAACGGATACTTTTACAAATATCGAATGGGATAATCCCGATCGAGCAGAATGCACCAACCTACTTAATATTTATCAAGCTGTTCAACCTGGAATTACCAGAGAAGAAATTATTCAAGAAATTTCAAATTTGAATGGATGGGGAGCTTTCAAACCTAGACTTACTGATGCTATCATAAATCATCTAGAGCCAATACAAAAAAAATATAATGAAGTTATTAAAGATGAAACATATTTGAATGATGTTCTCAAAGATGGTCGAGATGCAGCAAATGAAATAGCTGAACAAACATTAAAAGCTGTCAAAGATTCTATGGGATTTCATAGTTATTAGGAATGTTGTGCAAATTTCAATTTCTTTGTATTATCCATGTTATATAGCATTAACGTAATCTCTTTTGTCTTCCTTTTCCTTTTTCTCATCGGAGCCGGTATCGCACCCATTCCTGGGTGACTTGGAGGGTATTTGATGACACATCCTAGACACTTTAAAAGGAATAGTTAACTTCATAACGATAACGCAATGGCGAGTATATTCGGATTATTCTCTAAGAACTCTGCTAATGTTGTTGGGAATGGAGTAAGAAGCAACAATGGTGGCGGCTTTCGATCCTCTGATCAAAGTTATAGCAGTCACGTGGATCGCATCTCAAGAAGCATGCCAAAACAGTCAAATATTCTGACTGTAGACACTATCAACCAGCAAATGTTAAAATGCAGATATGATGTTCGGGGAGAAATATACCTGGCAGCTTTAAAGCGCACGCAAGAAGGAAAAGAAGTTATTTATACTAATGTCGGGAACCCTCAGGCATTGGGACAGAATCCATTAACTTTCCCAAGACAAGTTATGTCATTACTTTTGTCCCCATTTCTATTAGACCACCCTCAAGTTTCTCAGATGTTTCCGCCTGATGCAATATCACGAGCTAAATTATATTTATCTCATATCAAAGGAGGACTGGGTGCATATTCAGATTCCAAGGGAAATCCATACATCCGACAAGAAATTGCATCATTTATTGCTGCTCAAACTGGTATGCCTTCTGATCCAAATAATATTTTCATATCTAATGGTGCTAGTGAGTGTGTTAGAATGTTACTATTCGCTATGATACGAAATAGTTCCGATGGTGTAATGGTACCTATACCACAATATCCATTATATTCGGCTTCAATCGCATTATACGGAGGCGAATTAGTAGGTTACTATTTAGATGAAGATAATGGTTGGTCGCTGGATATTGCCGAGTTGGAAAGAGCTTTACAAGCTGCTCGTTCCAAGGGAATCGTTGTTCGAGCATTTGTATTCATTAATCCAGGTAACCCAACTGGACAGTGTCTCACTGAAGATAACATTCGTGATTTGATAACTTTTTGTTACAACAATCGTTTGGTATTATGCGCCGATGAAGTTTATCAAGAAAATATCTATAATCCATCAAAGCCTTTCATTTCTGCGAGGAAAGTCTTGGGAACAATGGCTGAACCTTACTTTTCTGGTACTGAAATGGTATCATTTCATACAGTATCCAAGGGTGCTTATGGTGAATGTGGCCTTAGAGGTGGTTATATGGAACTTCACAACATGGACCCTTTAGTTGTCGATGAATTATACAAAATTGCTAGTATCAATCTCTCACCGAACGCGCCTGGTCAAGTTGCTGTTGGATTAATGGTAAATCCTCCTAAACCGGGTGATTATAGTTATGCTCAGTATCAGCGTGAAAAGGGTCAAGTTTTAGAAAGTCTAAAGCGAAGAGCAAGATTAATGACTGATGCATTCAATGCACTCGAAGGTGTAGTATGTCAAGAAACTGATGGTGCTATGTATTGCTTTCCACGAATTACGTTACCAGCCAGTGCAATTGAAGCAGCGAAACAAAAAGATAAGCAACCTGATGTCATGTATTGTTTGGAGCTTCTTGAAGAGACTGGAATCTCTACAGTACCTGGTTCTGGTTTTCAACAAATTCCAGGTACGTTTCACATAAGAACTACAATATTACCACCAGAAAATAAGTTTGCAGAAATCATAGAGAAGTTTTCTTCTTTCCATAAAGGATTCATGCGTAGATATGGTTCTTCCTCTCATTCAGTGCGATCAAAATTGTAACATTTATATTATCTAATCTTACTTAAATCCACGTAATACATTTTATAACAAAGCTATATGTAATACAACTAATTGCGTTTTTTCTTATCTGACTCTTTAGATTGCTTTGACCTCACTGATACGTTGACTGATTTAATACCGAAAAAGCTTCCAGTAGATATGATATCCTCGGGGTCTTCTTCTATCTGCGCAGATTCCATTTGATATACCTTTTGATGTAATTCTTGTTTGGAGCTTGGTCGTGAAATTTGTTGAATGCTTTGGATAGGTTGTGGTAACAAATCGTGCGATTTCACTTGATTAACGTTTATACTAATAGCTGGGCCAGAGGCTAAGTTAAAAGTCGCATACTTTTCATTATTTTTGTCATTAAAATTGCTCTCAACATGAGTTGGAGAAACCAGAGACTCATCATTCTGATAGTGGTTGGTCGTGATTATCTCAGTAATAGATTTCGTAGAAATTGGGGATCCTACTCTCTGTACTTTGTTTTTAGAACTAGTTCGAGAGTTATTGGGTATATATATTTCCTTGCCTGAAATACCAGAAAATGTGTTGACCGAAGGGAGCAATCTACTTCTACTGGACATATTTTTTGAAGTAAAGGTATTGTCGTCTTTAGACAAATCTGACATATATGATGGATGATCGAGCACATTGCCCGATGGAAATTTGCTTAGACTATCATTAAATATTTCACTTCGGCTTTTTGATAATTTCTTCTTTACGTATGTAATAGTTCTTTCATTACTTTTTTTCATAATCGACTTGCCATTCTTTATTCCGCCTTTACCTTCTAATACTTTTTGATGCAACGGATGAATTTCCTGTATATTATAAACTTGACCTTTGACACCTAGTGGTTTAGAATAAAATGGGGGTTTAAGATTAATTTGTCTGGTTCTGTCATTTGGATCAGTTTTGCTGGATGTAGTAGAAAAAATGTCGTCAATTACCTCTCTCGGTGCAGCGTCATATTGTGTACTGTCGCTAATCTCGTCTAACAAATTACTATCGACATTATTAAAAACACTCAAGTGCGAAGTCAATAAATCATTTGATGCAGTATTGATTTGACTGTCAAATACTTCATTCGGACTACTTTTGCCTTGACTATCTATTAATTGTTGATAAAACCGTTGTGAATCAATAAACTCGCTAAAGTTTTTAGCAATATGATTTGCTTCCATCGAAGTCTTTTGTCTGATACCAGGCTCTGATGCCATCAAAAAATACTTATCTTGTAAATACGCTTCACTCGATACATAATTTTCAATCTTCATCCGTGTGTCTTTGATTTCTTTCACATTGCTGTCAGCTTCTACTAACGAATCTAATAAATCGCGCCTTGGTGATCCTAAGTTTGATATCGTAAATAAAATGTATAAATAGTTATCAATATGTAGAGTACCTGTAATTACATCCAGTGGGGTGCTGTGTTCCATTATTTCTTTCATACTGCTTTTATGCCGTTTAAGTTTTTTACTCACTCCTTTCGGGCCTAAAAGACACTTGTCTTGGGGATCTAACTTATTCAGTGCTGACAAGGATGCAACTGTAGCTGCTTTCTTTTTCTCAAGTACATTAAAATAGTCTTTCTGTTTTAGTTGGGATACCAAATCGACACTTGCCGATAGTAACTTCTTGAGTTCAGTACTAGAATCTCCTAAACGATTAAATATTTCCGGCTTACTTGGTTGATTGTCAGACGATACAGGGAGTGTGAAGTCTTTAATTTCGTGAGTAGTAAGGGGATCTAAGATAGGTAGTGATGCATTTATAACTGAAGCAACATTATCCTTCGATTTGAGTGTTAGATTATTAAGGGAAATAACAGCATCGTCAACAACATTTTCGTGTCTCTCGTTCTCATAATCATACACTTTTAGGTCGTCATCTGTGTTACTCATTGAACCATCTAAGAATGATTGCAATGCAGGTAATTTTACCCTATTTTTCTTGAACACAAATGGTTTGAAAGGTTCTAATACCTTTTTTAAGAACTTATCTTTTTTCTCTTTCTGTGTATACACTCGTAGATCCTCTTGCTCCCTCATGAAAGACATTATATCCTCGTGTTCCATCTGCATGGTCTCGTTACTACGAACATTTATTTCTTTTAGGGTAACCTCTTCTTTTTGCATCTCTCCAAGCTCAAAAAGTCGAATTTTTTCCTTTTCTTTCCTTTCTTGATTGTACTGCAGATCCAATGCTAAAGCTTCTAATCTCATGTCTTCAAACTCTTTTTCCTTGGCTTCTTTTCTTTGCTGTTCCTCTATCTGATTCTGCCGTAGTTTCTTCAACTCTTCAAGCTTTGATCGAATCATTTCTCTCCTTTGTTGTCCTTCACTTAATCGCTTTTCTAATTCAATTTTTTTTAATCTAGCTATCTCCTCAGCCTCACGACGATTTCTGTCATCTTCGATCTCTTTTTTGATTCTTAACTCATTTTCTAGAGCTTTTAAGGCAGCTTGGCGCTGTTCTTCGACAATATCTTCGAGTTCGTCTTCATTATGAATACCACTACCATGAATATACTGCCCTCTGTCGCTATGCATATCAATATATTTATCTGGCTGTAACTCGATCTCAACGGCAAGTGCAAAATGTTTGTGAAAATGATCGCCCTGCATCGATTCCGTTAATTGTAATTTCTTTTCGACGTCCTTCCAATAGTCACGACTATTTCGTCCAAGACGGTCTTCTTCCAATAGTGTTTCTCTGCATTCGATAACGCGCTCTTCTTCGTGAGCACACCACTCTAAGTATGCCATCCGCTTAATAGCATATGCTTGGGCTTTTGCCATTGCAATATCATCCTCGTCTAATTGCTCTTCATTATACCAAGATAAAATCTCTGCTGTTGTCCACGCCTCACTAGTTCTGGAAGGATACAATTTATATCGCTTAGCAGGCATTTCTATAGTTGGCACAAGTATTCCTAGCTTCATTGGGAACATATATTGGTAAACATATCGGGAGCCCCCTGGTGGACATAGTATACGAAGCATTGACCTTCTTCTAGATGTCATTATGGCGTCTATAGACTTTCGTAACATTTTGAAGCGAAGTTGAGACCCTACATTAGTATTAATACCATTTTCGTAAAGCAAGACTAATTCAGACTTTGCCTCAAAATCTTCTGCTTTTACAGGCGTATCAGGTGGGGAGTCATCATCGACTGTGGAAGCAGTATTGGGTTTTATAACCGCGCTAACATCGGCAGTGGAAAGTATTGATGCTGAAGCAGATGCCTGAATTTCTGTTGAAATACTAGTATCTTCATCTGATTCTGATTCATGAGATGCAATCGATCCAAAACTCATCTGTACCTGTGGTCTTTTTCGTCTACTTTGTAATTGTGGAAGTGTGACGAGTCTTAAATTTTCTTTCACTTCAGGATCTGTATTTACACACAAATACTCCCATTTTTCAGCAAATATTACTCTGGCTAAAGTTGGAAAGCACTCAGGGCCATTTTTGATTTCTGTGCCTACATACCATTTCTCAAATGCTTTCCATCTGTTATACTTAAAATTGAAAACTTTTGGGTCAAGAGTGGCATCTTCGGTTTCAGGAACTGCAACTCCATCCAACACTGCTAGTTCAAATATAGCATCTAGAGTGCATGCAATACATAATTCTAGTCTTTTTTCATCATCTGACATTATTATCCAAGATTTTAATGGCTTTCGGTTAGTTCCAGGCAAACACGGTGCAAATGGGACAGGAGCCTCGTCAGGTCTCATCAAATCTACGTTGCAACTACCAAATATATTAGCTTGCGAAATACCTTGAATAGGTATTTTACCTGAGTCAATAAGTTTACAATCAAGTTTTTTTGTTATAAAGCCACCTAGTGTACACAGTTCTACTAGTTTCTTCGATGCCATTATAATATCAACTTCTTTCATGCTTAAATCATTACGCCTGGTGACCAAATCATTTTCAGTTAACCCCTTTTTTTCACACTCTTTAAATTGTTCAACTAGTGAATGGACTCTGGCTTTGCACAAATCCACCACTTTGCATCGTTCTTTTAAATATTCAGTGCGCGATTCTAATCTCATTTTGATCAAATTTGGGACAGTTTCATTAAGTATCTTTTGCTCTTCCTTATCAGCATCAAGTGTGTCATTTTTATTTTCATGGCTAGCATCTGATACCTCTATAGGTTGTTGTAGAGTAATTTTGTCTTTATCCAATATGTCTTGCTTCTTCTGTCGTAGTTTAGTGCTATATTCCTCTTGAAAATCCTCTAGTATTTGACCACCTTTGTACCAAGACTGGAAATGTTTAAAAAATGGAGATTCGAGAGGACCTCCGACCTCATCTTCAGCATCATATTGCACTTTCTGCATCAATTTCACTAATTCTTTAACTTCATTCTCACTTACAACTTGACTTATTCTGTACTGGTTTATAATAGTTGGATCTTTCGCTGCAAATACACATTCATTCCACATAAATGCACAACGTACAGGAGAGATGCCCAAAAAATCATCATCGCCTATCCACCATTGAAGAAAATTATCCCATTTCTGAAGTAATGCTCTATGCTGCTTATCTTTACTGTTGGTAGGGATGTTTATTCTTTGCGTTAATTCATCGTCGGTGAGTAAAATTATCGGAGGTTGGTGCTTTAATGCCTCTTTTTGAACTACTAAAGATCTAGCTGCAGCTTTACATTCGTCATTTCTCATGTCCTCGCTCAATCTTCCCCATTCAAGATCTAAAATCTCATCTTGAGTACGGCAAGCGAGAGAATTTTTGAGAAATGCATCCTCAGTCATGGTTCCATATGGTATACCATCTTTTTCTCCGAGGCATTCAATATAAATATATATTTTATAGTTACGCTCTGGTTTAAGCTGGTTTAATGTGACGGTCAATTCTTCATGTTCTTCAACTTTATTCAATTGCTTAATACTTACTACCTTATAATTGCATTTAATCATATCTACATTCAAGCATTTGCTAATCTCGGGAATTACTTCAACCGCTACAGTCGGCGCACTGAGAAGACTTCCCTCTTCCGTACTTACTTCTTCCCTATGCTGGGGTTGCTCTAAAACGAAGCAGGTGATATTCCCTTCATCACGAGGAATGATTCCTATAGTGACATCATTTAGTCCAATTGATTTAATTTCACTTCTAAGCTCGGGGATGCGCGTTTGTTTCTTTAACATTGCTGACAACAAACCACCTTTCCCCTTTTGTAACGCTAATACGGCTCGAAGTTTTGTAACACCAGTGCTCTTTTTTACAACTACGCCGTTAGAATCGAGTTCAGTACTAGATTCTCCGGTGGGTTGATCGGCTAAACTGCTCGAGTCTACACTATCTGCATCTGTCACGGCGATAGATGACTCTAATGATAATCTAATAGCATTTAAAATGTTGACCTTTTGAGTATCATCTAGCGTCTCAAATAGCTCTTTTTCCTCGGCACTGAATGTTGTGATCATCATATTGAAATCTTCCAAGTGCTCCTTTGACACTCCTGATGCTAAACTGTGACTTGTCAAAGAAAATTCATCTAAATCTTCTTTTTTCCTACGACTGATATATTTTTTAATTGGTTTCCTCTGTTGATATATAATTGGTTTTGCACTTCTATCGAAGTAAGTACTGACTTGAACAAATGAGCCAGTATTTTGCAATCCTCCTATATTACTCTTACTTTCAATATCTCCCGGTAAATTCAAACTTTCATCATACACAATTCCTAATAAACTTGGTCCTTTTTTCATGCTAAAGTGATAGCTATCAGGATTTAAAATATTGCTGTCCTGGTGACTGTCATTCATACTGTTGTCAAGTAATTCTGAATCGGCTATTGATATCTCCGCATCAATTTTCTTCTTTGATGGTGACTGAGGATTTAAAACAAATTTATTTTTTGCTGCATTAATTTGGCCTTCATAAAAGTTCAAAGGTGGGGTAAATAAAGCTGCGTTACCATGAACTTGCTTCGCAGCATTTTCTCCAAGATTTAAATTAAGTTTATTTTCAACAGTTGTAGTTGATTTGTATACGGTACTTTTATTTTTACCACTTGAAAAATTAGTTTCAATTTCCTTCCGTTTGTAAGTCTCTTGAGCTCTTAATATAGCTGCTCTTGTTATTTTTATTTTCTTAAATCGCTTTGATGAAGATTTTTTAAAAACATCAAAATTTCTTGTTACGTCAGAAACACTTTCGATACTTGCACCATGTACCGTTTTCACCATCTGTTCAGTGATCGTCAAAGATGATAATTCTGTTGACATAACTATCTCTTTATCTGTAACTGGTATGTATGATGCCAGACTTTCTCGATCTAATAGCATGTCATCCGAGACTATGGTTAAATCGTCAGATTTGTCAATTCCAGATGACAATGTTCTTGGGTGTGTTTCAAAAGTAATATCACCTACTTTGTATTTATCACGATCCTGTAACAGGACGTACTCTACTTTGTCTTCAGCCACACTTAATCGAACTCCATTATGATACAATTTATGTGTGCCATTATTAGCATTAATATCCGATATCATATCTTCAGTTACACCAGGACCTAATTCTTCGACAAAAAGATCAACACGGGAAACAGGAAATAACATATTGCTCGCAATACTATCATTTAGAGATTCTTCGTCACTAAAAATAGAATCATTGCTAGTGGCAATCTTTAAATTGGTATTAATTGCAGTTGTATTAGTAATGTCGGTTGTTAAGGCCCACTTATCTAGTAAATACCAACTAAATCCATCCTCAACTTTAGGGCATTTAGCCATAAATTGGGATGTTTGAGACGGTTTTAATATTTTTCCTAACACTGGTATTACTGACAAAGTTTTATTGTCCTCGCTTAGCGCTAATGACTCTTCGACCACGTTTTGTCTACTGTAACTTTCTAAATTTTCGGCATTTTCCATGAATAGATCTTTCCTACTTCCGATTGTGGCGGTGATTACAATCCCATTGACAATTGCGTCTAATTTCCATAGCGCAGATAAATCACCGTCTTCTGTCGAATTACTTGGACAACCAGGATTGTAGCACAATCCGTTCAATGGCGGTGATGAAAAGCAGTAGCGTTGACATGGATATAATTGCAGATAACAGGTTACACTTGACTCAGTTGGATTTTGTACAAGATTTCGGAAGCTGCTCACATCAAATTTCCATATTAAGATAGTATTATCACGAGACGAGGTTGTTAGAGAAGTTATACTAGCGAATCGCCTTAACTCGCGAATAGTATACGCAATGGCTCGTTTCTTGTTTGAAGACACCGAATAGCTGTCATTAACAACACCAGATGAGGCCTTTATAATCGAGGCATAAACTTGATCCACCTTTTCATTTGAAGATGATTTGGAACTATTATTCGATGATGCGGGGATTATGTCCGCAGATAGATCGATTTCATTTACTTGGCTGTCATTTGAGTGTATATACAACCTTAAATCGGTGATGTTGGCTGAATGATATTTCGTAGTATGTATATAATTTAATGTTGTTGCAAGTGCACCAGTATTAGAATGTAGTAACCCAGGTATCGACCATTGCTCTATATGACCATCAGTAAAACTAATAATTAAGATGGTGCAAGTGGGATCAAGGCATGCTGTTGACACAAATATATATTGCGACTTGTCCAACGACTTGCTTGGTTTTACGACGAATGTGCCGGACATTTTCCAATCTAGTCCGAATACATGGAGCATATGTTCCTTTTTACTTCGAACTTTATTCTCTGCGCTGAAAATAGGTTGCCATACTTTAACTTCGCCATCTTTTGAAACAGTTATGATTGGACTACCAGCTATAGCCACCGGTTTAGCCACCCCTTGGTTCTTGAAGCCCGAAATGTTGGTATATTCAGACCCTACTCTCCAAATAGGTTTATTAGCATCACCTGTAGATAATATTGATACAATATCCATATTATGTATTCTGTCAAGGCATCCACTCTGTAGAACTGATCCTCTCTGACATAACGCATAGTTAAGGCCACCATAAGAATCACCAAAAAAACAAAGTACATAACTACCGATTATAGGCGCGCTTTCCACTTTCCTATTCATCGGTCCCTGTTTCTCTGTTGGCAACTGAAATGATACGTCACAAGTATGAATAGAAGTTATAATAGCTTGAGGCTTAACATTCAACTCTAGTCTTAAAGGCGGTGCATAATTTCCACTTCTATTGACTTTTAGGTCGAATATAAAACCCTCCTTGAATTTAGTAATTAAGCATAATAAACTAGTACGATAGGCAATAGCGGTCATTGAAAAGTCGAGTGATATTGAAGCTAGGTCTTTCAGATTTGCATAAGTATCATAAAACCCTTTGCGCGTAAAAAGTTGGATATTATGAACATAGTCATAAATCTTTTTGCGATCCAGTTTGTTAGATATAATGACACTTTCTTCATTGGTGTCATTATTTTCCCTATTTAGTATTGTCATCATCATTATCGAAGGAGGAGAAATAATTTTTAACAGCTCACTTTTTGTGTTTATTTCGGAATTGAAAGCATTGTCTTCAAACCCTGAAATCATGTTCAATGGAGTAAATTGTAATACTGACGACTCGTTTGAATCCTGGGTATTTGATTTATCGTTGAAATCAAAAATTGGTGACTTGTGCTCTATAGCATTTTTTAATGCAACTATCTCTTCCGAGATAACCTTTTCATTCTCTGGCGCACTTAAATCGTGGTCATTTATGACATCATCTAATCTTGATACGCTTGGAAATTTTATAGAAATAATAGTATCTTCGGTTCCGAGACTGTTCAAACTTGCTCCGGACGATACTATTTGAGCATGCTGATCTTTTCCCATTAAATTGTCACTTGTATCTTCAACTTCTTTAAATTTATCCGTTTCGCTTATTGAATTTATACTGTCTTTGTACATTTTCTGATCAGGTAAAGCTGTGGACCTAATTGCTCTGTCATCAATAACTCTTGGACTAAACTGTGATGTTGATGGCCTAGAATCATCAAAAACTGCTAATGAGGCAGGTAACGCATGGGCCATAGTAATATTATTTCTAGATTCATTCAAAGCTAAATTAACGTCTTGCTCAATACTGCTAAAACTGTTTTGAGAGCTCGTCAAACTATCTAGAAATGGCACCTTCTCGTCATCTTCAACAACATTATGTTCCGTTATACCATCAGGTACAGATTTAATAGTTAAAGATTTTATGTAAGTGTCTCGTTGAAGAAAACGATTAACTAAATCGTCTCTTCGTCCTCTAGTATTCAATGGGCGGGAAACGCTAAATTCTTCTAAATTCTGACTGTAAAATGGTTTTTGTATAAATTTATTTTCGATTGAATGAATTTTCTTAGTCAGTAATTCGTCATCTTTGGATTTGGCGTGTAGTGCTAATACACATATATCAATTCCCCGTGTTAAAATTATTGAAACTGGACATTCATGTAGAGCATCTGATTTTAACGACAAGAATGAAGTCATTGTAACTATATTTCCTTGTTTTAGATTGCTACTTAGTGAACCAATATCACCATATAAATTTAACAAACACTCTAATTTTACGCTTAACCCAGATCTAGTATCAACTACTCGATACAAGTAAACCATTCTATTGCCAGTAGTAATAATAATGCATACTCCTAATATTTTACTCACATATTCAATGCAAACTGATAATATGGTTTCCTTGACAGGAATAACTGCTCGCTCAAATTGAGAAATCTCACATGCCTGAAACGTTTTCGGTGGTCTCCAATATTCTATCATATCATTTGATTCGCTTGAAGAAGTAGTATACACAATAAAATCTGATCCAAATTTATCGACCCAAATGCGAGTAGGTTTGTATAAAAATGTTGAACGAGGAATGAACCATAGAGCTTCTAAAGTAGCAGTTTCCAAACAAATAATTTTTCCATCATCGGATAGCAATAATGCTGTTTCTGTAATATCTTGTGTTTGAATATTAATCACAAAATGATCATTTTTAGTGTATAACAGTTTACTCACCCTAGATATAGCCTGAAAACTATTACTACGAGGCAAAAACGCTGAATCGTCGTCATTATTTATTGTACTTGTTTTTCCTCCATTTTTTTTGCTCGTGTAAAAAGGTCGAATAGACAAGGATAAAACAGAGCTATTATTTAAACATAAAATTAATTCTTTCCTCTGCTGGTCGAAATCGGCACAAATGACATCCTTACAATTTGATAACTCAATTACTAGAGATTAGTGCAAAATAAGTATATAATTATTAATAAAGGGGTAAGTTAACATAGTAAGTAATTCTGTACCATTTAAGAGAACACCGAATAGACTAAAAAATTTAAGTGAGACGGATTCTGCAGATGTTATCACAAGAAATATATTATAAGCTTCAAGAGATAACGCCAAAATTGGTTTATTCATATTTTGGCATGTACTCGCATAAGTATTTAGTAGGTTATAACTCATAGGCCTTCCGTAATTTTTACAGGAGCTCTCGGATATCCCCATCTTTATCCCATTTTTTAACTTATTATTTTGTTTTAAAAAGTACAACTTTTCTTCCATATTGGAATAATTTAGATAATGGCATAACATAATATTTGATCTTTTATGAATAGCGACTAGATTTGAGTTTAAGTTGGGCTCAATAATGTGACTACTGCTAGGAATTTGAATAACATTCCCAGTTGACTGTCTAGCCTCGTTTGTTGGGACAATATTGATCCCAACACTGTACTGCTCCAAGCTTATCATTGCTTAGCAGTTGGATTCGTCAGATTTTGAGACCTGAACCAGGCTGAACCGGGGCTTGGCTGTTTTGTCAACCTTTTTTTTAATTTTTCAGTCGGTATTTTTTGAGAAAACGTTTTGATGGTACCGGTGAGGAAAGGGATTCCCTTTAAGGGAATCCTTTAAGGGATTAAAGGTAAGTTACGAGGGAGTAACAGTTTAGTATGACAAAAGAATAACTTTGTCTAGCCCCGTAAATAACGTAATGTACCTCAACTTAGATAATAATATATCATAATA